>C687J13239_1000123_pt1 | contig 55677 bp, 55 predicted proteins | sample RifGroD2_FD_13239 | JGI IMG/M metagenome (IMG submission 13239) | reverse complement strand
CTCAAAAATACTCAAGTAGTTTGCGAAAAAATTGACAAAAAAATAACCTTTTTAAAAGGTTTGTAGGTATTTTATTTAGTTACAACTGTCAAAGACCCGTGTTTAAAATAAATAATATTTTGATAATCTATTGAAAAACAAACAATTATAGTGTAAAATGTTATTATAAGGGGGGGAGTGAATATGTTGATAAATAATGAAAAAAAGGAAGCAAGTATTATTAATAAAATACAAGAAGGGATGTTTGAAGATGTTAGCAATCTAAAACTAGATAAAAAACACACATTATCTAATAGAATTATTAATTTGGGATTAAAAATTAAAGAAGGTAAATCAAAAATAAGTGAAGTTATAAAAGGAGTTTTAGGAATTGCAACAGTGGTAAGCAGTTTTGATTTAAAGCTTTCCTTTTATAGTAAAAAAATGAGAGATGTTACTCAAAAAATGTCTTCAATGGCAACAAGTATTGCAACTGCTGCTGAGGAAACTAATGCTTCTATTACGCAAGTTGTTGAGACCAATGTGGAATTTAACAATTCTTTAAATAAAATATCCTTAGAGTCAAAAAAACTTAGTGAGAATGCTACAAAAAGCAATTCGATTTTGAATACAGTTGCTTATGAAAATAGTGAAGTTATAAAACTATCAGGCTATATGAGTAGTGATGTAAATAGTTTTGTTGAAAAATCACAAAAAATAAAAGAAACTATGCAAGGTATCTATGGGATTTCGGACAAAACAAATCTTTTAGCTCTTAACGCATCTATAGAAGCAGCAAGAGCGGGAGAAGCTGGTAGGGGGTTTGCTGTAGTAGCTGATGAAATAAGGAAACTATCAGAAACTACTAAGTCGCTTTTGAATTCTATGGATAAGGTATTAGAAGAGATTAACGAAGCTTCTCAAAAAAGTTCTATAAGTGTAGATAAAACTGTGGAGAAACTAGTTAAGGTTACTGGAGATGTTAAATCTCTGGAAAACATTATGAATACAAATGTGTCTGCCATTAATCAAATTACTGATAACTTAACAGAAATTAATGATTTTAATAAGGGTGTAACTTTATCGTTTGAGGAAGTTGCATTAGCAGTAAATTCAGTTGCTACGGACATCCAAAATGTCGCAGAGATTGCAGTTGAGATGGAAAATATCAGTAATTTAGTACAAGAAGCTTCAAGTTCAATGAGTGAAATAGAAGAAAAAGTTAATGGTGTAGCAAATTCATGTGGAAAACTAGCAAATCATGAATTTTACAGATTATCGAATGAGGACTTTATTATGACTGTAAACGCTGCAATATCAGCACATACTAATTGGATAGGCAATTTGAAAACAATGGCTGAACGTATGCAAGTATCGCCCATCCAAACAGATGAACACAAATGTGGATTTGGACATTTTTATTATGTTGTTAAACCTACATCAACTAAAGTTTTAACTTTGTGGAATGAGGTTGAAAAAGAGCATCATGACTTTCACAAAATTGGTGATATTGTAATTGAGAATATAAATAAAAATAATAGTAAAATTGTTTTTGAAAAAGTAAAAGAAGCTGAGGTAATTTCAATTAGAATAATAAAAATTTTCAATAATATGAATGAACTTACAAAAGTAATGTCTCAAACTGGTGAAAATGTATTTTGATATATTGGTTATAAAATGGGCATACAAGAATTGTTTTCAGGGATATTTGTGAATAGGTGGTTATGAGCAACACCAAAAAAGCAACTTTTATGTTGCTTTTTTGGTGTATTAAAATTTAAAAAACTACTAATAGGGAATTGCAAATTTATGAAGAAGATGATATATTGGTATGTATGAATATAATCTTTAAAATGTGTGAGATGGAGGGAAAATATGAAGGCAAATAAACATAAAGATTATTCGGATGAGAAGAAATATTTAGCGTATACCATAGAAAGTATAGTAGAAGAAATAACTATATTAAAAAATAAAAAGTATAATTCGATTAACTCTGAGGTTGTTGGTAATATAATTGCAATGGATGCAAAAAAGCAAAGGCAATTAGAAAAGTCGATATACAATCCATACTTTGGAAAGATTGACTTTAACGAGGAAGGACAAGCAAAGACACAAAAACTATATATAGGTAAAGTTTCATTAATGGACAATTACAGCAAAGATGAAAATGACATGATAATTGTGGATTGGAGAGCACCAATATCGAGCTTATACTACGATGGAAACTTGGGGAAGGTAAAATATAATTGTCCAGAAGGAACAATAAATGGAGAGCTGATTATAAAGAGAAATTATAAGATTGAAGAAGGAAGCTTAGAAGAAATATCGGATATAGATGTCACGGCTATCGATGAGATGCTAATAGGATTTCTGGAAGAAAACAAGGATAATAAATTGAGGGATATAGTAGCAACTATACAATCTGAGCAAAATGAGATAATAAGAACAGACATGAAAAGGTCATTAATAGTACAAGGAGCAGCAGGAAGTGGGAAGACAACAATTGCATTACATAGGATAGCATATTTAATGTATATGTTAAAGGACAAGGTAAAGCCCGAAGAGTTTATGATTATAGCTCCTAATAAATTATTTTTAAATTACATAGTAAATGTACTACCTGAATTAGGTGTAGATGATGTAGTGCAAACTACATTTGAGGAATTAGTAAAGGATATAGTAGCTAAGGAAGTAAAGGTGTATGATCCAGATGGTAAGTTGATACAAATACTAGAGAAAGATGAAAAAGAAATAGAAAAAGAGAAAGTAAAGGCCATATCAAGTTTTAAATCAAGTATGGATTATCAAAGAAGTTTAGAAGGTTATATGGAGCAAATACATGATAATACAATACCTTCAGGTGATTTTGTATTTGAGGGTATAGTATTAGCAAAGGCAGAAGAGATACAAAAGATGTATACAGAAGATTATAAAAGATATCCAATAACCAAGAGGGTAGAATTAATACATTATTATTTAGTAACGCGAGCTGATATGGATAAAAACTTGATAGGGAAAAGTATAAAGAATAGCATAAGCCAAAGAGAAGCAAAATTGGTAGCTGAGTGCAAAAGTAATGCAAAGGCAAGTGAAATAGTACAGGATTTATATTTAGAACAACAAAAGAGAATAAAAAGCATTAAGACTAATGTGAAGAAACAAGCCTCTTTATATATAGTAGCACCCGGAAAGTCAATACTTAAATATTATAAAGATTTTGTAGGAGACATGAAAGCATATACAGAATTTATTTTAGAAAGTAAGTTTGATCGAGATACTATTGAATTAGCAAGATATAATACAAACGAAATGTTATCAAAAAATAGAATAGAAGTGGAGGATTTTGCAGCACTTATGTATTTAAAGGGTAAATTACATGGGATAGAAGGACTCGAAAAAATGAGACATGTGGTAGTAGACGAAGCCCAAGATACAGGAGCATTTCAATATTATGTATTACAAGATTTAATGAAGAATAGTACATTTACTATATTAGGTGATATTGCACAAGGAATAAATGCACATAGAGGTACAGTGGACTGGGAAACATTAAAACAAGATGCATTTAAAGGTGATTGTGAGATATCAAATTTAGAGCAAAGTTATAGGACAACTGTGGAGATAATGAATGCAGCAAATATAGTATTAAAGAAGTTAGATAATAAAGCGATAGTATACGCAAAACCTGTATTAAGACACGGAAGTGAGATAATAGTAAAGGAGTATAAATCAAAAGAACAAGTTTATTTAAAGATAAAAGAAAGAATAGAACAATTAAAAGATGCATCAAAATCAATAGCTGTAATAGGTAAGCTAGTACAAGAATGCGAAGGTATATATGATTATTTAAGGAAATTCGAGGGAATACACGTACAATTATTAACTGATAGAGAGAGTGAATATAAAAGGCAAGTTGTTGTTGTACCATCATACTTATCAAAGGGATTAGAGTTCGATTCAGTTATACTTTTAGATGTGAATAGGGAAAATTATACAGTTAATGATTTGAATGCTAAACTATTATACGTATCGATGACAAGAGCATTACATACATTAGATATATTTGTAAATGGTGAAAGGTCAGAACTACTAGAAGGTGTTTAATACCATTAGTTTTTGAAAGCTAAAGGGAGAAACAGCAGGGGCGGTATCTATGTGTCCGCCCGTTGATGCTTGTAACACTAACTATAAGCTACAACCAAATGTAGTGCCTTTGATCAAAAGGCTATTATAACCCCGCCATCATAAGCGTACATAGTGCTAAGACCTTTTGTCTCCAAGATAATTATATCTTTGAAATTATAAACTTTTAAAACTGCTTCTTTTAGCCATTCGGCCTTTTCTTTTGCATTGCAATGAGAGATGCTTAAAATTTTGTCTTTAAAATCAGAACCGTGTTCACCAATAATTTCAACTAATCTATTGAAAGCTTTTTTGCTACCTCTTGATTTTTCGTGCATATCTATTTCACCTTTTACAGCCTTCATGATTGGGACTATATTGAGTATACTAGCAAGAAATCCTTTTAGTTTTGATATGCGGCCATTTTTTATTAGATTATCTAGCGAATCTAATATGAAAAACGTTTTCATTCCCTCTATAAATCCTGTTACCGTAGAGACAAGCTCGTTATTTGGTAAATTTTTTTCAATACATTCATTGATTTTTAATGCAACAAGAACTTCACCAGAGGCTGCACTAAGGGAGTCAAATATGTGTATGAATTTATCTTTGTTAGTCTCTAAAAATATGTTTTTGGCTGTCAGGGCACTATTATAAGAACCACTCAAAAAAGAAGAAATAGTGATAATGAAAATATTGTTTGACATGCTGTTTTTGAAACAATTATAAAAATCATCGGGTGAAGGACAAGAACTTTTCGGAACTGATGGAGTTGATTTTATGGCTTTTAAAAGATCTATTGGATTAAGACTATCATCATCAATATAAGTAACATCTTCTACCATGATTTTAAAAGGAATTAAGTCTACATTCATATCTTCTTGCATTTGTTTTGGCAAATCACAGCAGCTGTCAGCTACAATTTTTGAATTCATAAAATTACACGCTCCTTTAGATATAAGTTTATAATTGATTTTAACACATATTTTACAAATTTGCAAAAATTTTTTGCAAAAACCCTTTACTTTTTGTAATGATTTTGTTAAAATAGAGTTGTTACAAAATTATTAAGTAAATATTATTAAACATTTCACATATAATAATAATATGTTAAGAATAAAAGGAGTATTGATATGAGCAAGCAGTGCAAAGTAAAATCTTTACAAGAAGTACAGAGGGAAACAATTAGAAGAGAAAATCAAAAGAAAGCAGAATTTAAAGTAATATTGTATATAGTGGTAGGCATTTTAGTAACTGTTGCAGGAATTATATTTTTTTTAGAATCAGGAAGAAAAGAATGTTTACTAAAAGTTAAAGATGTTGAAATAGGATATGTTAGAAATAATGATGTAGCCATGGAGATGATAGAAAAAGCTAAGGTGCAATTGGAAACAGAATTAGGAACAAAAATAAAGATAACCGAGCAGCCTTCTTTTGAAATAGTTTCTAGTGGTAAAGGCATTGATAAAGATGAAATAATCATAAAAGCATTAAAAGAGAATCTAGAGTATGAACTGAGTGCATATACTATAACGATAGATAGTAAACCTTTCGGGGTATTAGTGAATGCAAAGGATATAAACCAAGTATTAAACGATTTAAAAAATAAATTTGACGATAAGAAAGAAACAGTTGATTTTGTAAGCGATAGCGATAATTTAAAATTATGGTTTAAGGAAGAAGTAGTAATTTTAAATGAGTCTGTAAAAAAGGATAAAATTGATAAGATAGAAACAATAACAGCAAAATTGTCAGGATCGGGAACAAAAGTAGAAGTATATGAAGTAAAAGAAGGCGATACAATATCGGAAATAGCCTCGCATTATGATGATATAGGGCTTAAAGATATAGTAGATATGAATCCAGGGATTAATCTTGATAAGCTTAAAATAGGACAAAAATTAAATCTCAGTACATCTAAAACGCCATTATCAGTAATAACAAAAGAAGAAAAAACTTATGAAGAAATTATCCCAAAAGCGAAAGAAATAAGCAAACTAGATTCGAAGCCTTTAACGTATAAAAAAGTCGTAAAAGAAGGTAAAGAAGGCAAAAAAACAGTTACCGCTAATATAATAAAGATAAATGGAGTAGAAGAAAAGAAAGAAGTAATTTCGCAACAAGTGCTAGTAGAGCCTATTACTGAAGTAGTTATTGTAGGAACGCAAAAAATATCAGAAAGAAGTTCGCCAGGGATTTATGCAATGCCTGCAGTAGGTGCTATAACATCTAAGTTTGGAGAACAGAGAGAAGGACATATACATCAAGGAATAGATATTGCAAATGATGTAGGTACTAGTATATATGCTGCAGGTAATGGTACAGTTTCTGAAACTGGATATGATGCAGGTGGATACGGGAACTACATTAAGATAAAGCATTCTAATGGTTTTGAAACCTTATATGGGCATTTGAGTAAAATAAAAGTTAGCCAAGGTGATAAAGTAACAAAGCAAGATAAAATAGGTCTAATGGGCAATACAGGAAGAAGCACAGGATCACATGTACATGTGGAAGTTATAAAGAATGGGAAAAAGTTAAATCCATTAAATTATGTGAGATAGTATTTAGGATATAATTTATCAAATGTCAGTTATAAGATATTAACCAAAAGACTTTTGCATATGCAAAAGTCTTTTGGTTAATATTAAAACAAATTTGTGCTTGACTAAATGAAATATAAGTATTATACTGGTTGTATGTATTTGTAATCAGGAAAAATTCATGTAATTAGCAATGTGCATGGTGCACTGTATAAATCGGAGGGATAAATATGCAACAAAAAGTATTAGTAGTTGATGATGAAAAAGCTATAGTAGATATTCTAGTTTTTAACCTACAAAAAGAAGGGTATTTAACTATAACAGCGAGTGATGGACAAGAAGGATATGAAAAGGCAATAAGTGAAAATCCAGACCTAATAGTACTAGATATTATGATGCCTAAGATGGATGGACTTGCTGTGTGTAAGCAATTAAGACAGAAAAATATAGGTATACCTATTATAATGTTGACAGCAAAAGCTGAGGAAGTAGACAAGGTTCTTGGGCTTGAGCTCGGAGCAGATGACTATGTAACAAAGCCATTTAGTGTAAGAGAATTAATGGCAAGAATTAAAGCAAATATGAGGAGAATTTTAACAGATAAAGAATTAGAGAAAACACCTCAAAATATCATAAAATCTGGGAAGATTGAGGTGGATCTTGATAGATATGAGGTTAGGAAAGGTACTGACGTGATAGAACTCACAGTGAGAGAGTTTGAACTCTTAAAATTCCTTATGATTCAAAAAAATCAAGTATTCTCGAGAGAATCGTTGCTTGAAAAAGTTTGGGGTTATGAGTATTATGGTGATGTCAGAACAGTGGATGTTACAGTAAGAAGACTTAGGGAGAAAGTTGAAGATAATTCAAACAATCCTTCGTATGTAATGACAAAAAGGGGTATAGGGTATTATTTTAAAGGTGAAAATTAATGAAAAGTGTGCAGTGGAAGCTAGTAGCTATTCATATTATAGTTGTTTTAATAGTAATGGTTAGTAGTGGAATATTTATATTATGGCAGATAGAAAATAACGAATACGGAAATGTTAAAGATGATTTGAGGGATTTGGTAAGACCTATGATAGAGTCAATATCAAACGATAAGTCAGAACAAGAAATAATACAAACATTACAAAATCAGTTACAAAAAAACACATCATTTTACAAGAATAGAGAGATGCAAATATTTATTCTTGATAAGACGGGTAAATATTTGGCCGATGCAATGCAAATGCAGACAGAAGAAAAGAATAGATTTAATACGACTGCTATAATAGCGGCCATAAACGGTGAAGATGAATTCGAGATATCTAATGAGGCAAGCCGAGAAGGAAGAATGAAAGAAATATTAAGTTTTGCAAAACCTATAAAAATAGGGGATGACGTAAAGGCAATTATTTATTTAAGAATTGTTACAGATGAGGTAAAAGAGTCACTTGATAAAAATAGAATGATAATCATTATAGCTATAGTTATAGCTCTTGTCTTGACAAGTTTTATAGGCTATATTTTTGCGAGCACTGTTACGGAGCCTATAAAAACACTAACAAGAAGTGCAAGGCAAATGGCTAGAGGAGACTTACACCAAAGAATAGAAGTAAGGTCTAATGATGAATTGGGTCAGCTTACAAAGAGCTTTAATTATATGGCGTTAGAACTTAATAAAACGGTGGCTGACATTACTAGTGAGAAAAACAAGCTAGAATCAGTGTTCGCACATATGAAAGATGGGTTGGTAGCTTTTAACGCAGCCGGACAAATAATACATGCTAATCCAGCGACATATCAAATCCTAGAATACAGCTATCTAGGAGATAATTTTTATTATTTGTTTGAGAAGCTAAATCTTGATATAAACTTTCATGAAATACTCAACATGGAAGCGGACAGAGTAAGAAAAAACGAATTGAATATAAGTGGAAAGCATATAAATGTTATATTTATAAATTACTTAAATGAAAAGAAACAACCAGAAGGTGTAATAGCTATGTTACAAGATGTAACAGAGCAAAAGAGACTAGATGACATGAGAAAGGAATTTGTTGCTAATGTTTCGCACGAGCTAAGAACACCACTTACTACGGTAAAAAGTTATGTTGAGACGATACTTGATACAGATCTTTCAGAAAAAGAAACCGTAACAAGTTTCTTAAGCACAATAAATAGCGAAGCAGATAGAATGGCTATTTTAGTACAGGATTTACTGGAATTGTCTAGGTTCGATAATCAACAGATAAAATTTAAAATTGAAAAAGCAGATATTGTTGAGATAGTAAAGAAGACAGTGGAACAATATAAAATTCACGCAAAAAACAAGAATCAATTACTAATTATGGAAGAATGTAAAAAGCAAATAAATATAGAGATTGACCCAGCAAGAATAATTCAAGTACTTAATAATATTCTAAGCAATGCAGTGAAATATAGTGGAGAGAACGATACCATAAAAATATTTATACAGGAAGATAGTGATAGTGCGAGAGTTATAGTTAAAGATACAGGCATGGGTATCCCTAAAGAAGACTTACCGAGATTGTTTGAGAGATTTTATAGGGTTGACAAAGCAAGATCAAGAGCAATGGGAGGAACAGGACTAGGTCTCGCTATTGCAAAGCAAATCATGGAATATCATAATGGTGATATATTAATAAATAGTGTTTATGGTAAAGGGACAGAGGTTGTTTTGGAGTTTACTAAAAATGTAAATTAAAAGTAAGTCATTTGTAACGCTGATGTAATAATTATATGATAATATAACAATATAAAAGTTGATAGTGATTAGATGATAATGGGCAGTGGAAAGATAAAAAACAGGTTTTCAACTTTCAACTTAAATAAGGAGGTGCTGTAATGAAAAGATTAATACTACTTTTTGCTATTGTTTCAATGATTTTGATTGGCGGAACTGTTAGCAAGGCAGAAAAGTTAAATCAAATTGAAGCTGAAAAGCAAACTGCAAATTTAGTTCAAATCCTAGATCAAATTAAGGATAAAAATGTACTTAATAAAAATGTGGTAAATATAGTGAGTGGATTAGAAAGTACATATGAGCCAACATTTGATACATATAGAATTATTTCAGGTGAAGCAAAGCAAGGTACAAATGTTTCAGTATGGAAGTATAAGAAGTCTGCAAATAATGCCCCTGTATTAAATGAAATAACATTACACCCAATAGGAGCATCAGAAATGTTTTCAGATCTTATAGAGCTAGATTTAGGTAGAAACTATATCCTTATACATGGAGAAAAAGATATATCAACTACAGCAGCAGAATATTGTTTAAATAGAAAAGATGCAAGGATAAAGCTAAAATTAAAAGCAATGCCATTACTATTTAATAGTAATAAAATAGATTTTGGGTTTTTAAGATAGTATTTTAATAAGATTGGTTGTGATCACATGTATAATAGAGCGAAAACGTATGTGTTGGCAATACTTATAATAATAGCTATTTGTCAGATGGTTGAGTTATGGTTTGATGATTATTCAAGCCGTAACTTTTTTTACAGTGTAATTACAAATATTTTTACAAAAAACAATACCGATGTTAATTATAAATATCAGTTAGAGCCTATAATGCTTGTTGTAAGCTTTGGTAAGCAGTATACGGTTTTGAAAGATACTGATGAAGTAACGAAGAATTTTGATGCTGAATTAAAAAGAATATTTAACTTTATTAATACTGAAGATTTGGATATTACTGAAGAAACAATTAATATGAAAGAATTTTTAGATAATCAAGCAGTATTATACCAGTACCCTGTGCAATTATCAAGTATTAAAAGTTTAAATAATGACTACGATGAAAACAACAAAAACATTAAACTAATCGGAGAATTTAGCAAAATTATATTACAACCATCAATTCTAGGAGATGGGAGTGTTATTTGTTTTTTTATTGATGAACATAATAAAACAATGAAAAAAGTGAAAGTAGAATACAACTCAAAAACCATAGCTGATGACATAAATTTTATACAATATAAAACAGTGTTTAAGAAATATAGTGTACCAGAGTATGTTGGGTTGAAAAATTTTTCAGATATTAACTTCCTGCCAGAATTTTTAAAGTCAGATATTTATACAAAACTAAATGTAATTATGAAAAATCCATTTAAAACTAATGACGTAATTGATGATAAAAAAGTAGAAGAATACGTAAATTCTTTTTTTGAGAATCCTTCGGCAAAATGGAGATCTGAAAAGCAAAATGGAATCACAGTGTACTCAGATGGGGAAAAGTCAGTAAGATTTTCTGATGCAGGGCTAATGGAATATACAAATTCAAAATTTTCTGAAAAATATGCTTATCTTAGTTTTGAGGCAGCATATCAATTAGCAATGGCTTTTATAGAAAAGGATAATAAATATATATATCCAGATTTATACTTGGTGAACGCAAAAAGAAATAGCGATAGCGAATGGAAATTATCATTTGAATTCAAAACAGATGATTATAGGTATGTTATGGCAAACAATTTAGAAAAAGATATAATACTAAAATATCCAGTAGAAGTTATAGTAAAGAATAATAGGGTGCATTCTTATAAAAGACTAATAAGAGAGTATGGACTTAGTCCTACCTTTGAGAAAATAAGGTTAAAAAGATATAATAAAGTAATAGATGATAAATTGAAAGAAAATAAAAATATAATTATAAAGAATATGTTTCTTTCATACTACTCAGAGGATTTAGAGCAGAATCCAAAACTAGTATGGATAATAGAAACAGCAGATAATGTATATCCGATAGATGCAATAGATAATGATGAGGAAAAATGGAGTTGAGTATATGGATTGGTCTAAGTTTAAAAATATAGCTATTGCAATTTTTGTAGTATTAAATATTATTTTGTGTGTTCTTATATCGGAAAATAAAAACAAAAAATATGTTATGCAGGATGTACAAATACGACGAATGCAAGCTGTTTTTGCAAAAGAAAATGCAGCTGTATATACTACCGTAGATAAAGAATTCTATCCTATGAGTATGCTAAAGCTAAGTGTAAATAATATAAATGATTCAGAAGTTTGTAAAACATTTTTTGGTGATATTAATAATATGAAAAAATACGTAGATAATGAAAAGTTTGTGTACGATAAGGATGGAAATGGACAAGTAGCAATATACAAGAACGGTCTTATTAAATATACAAAGGAAAACATAATACAAAGCAATAAAGGTATAGATAAAGAACAGGCCAGAAATGATGCAGATAAGTATATAGATAAACTTGGATTTTTAAAATCAAAATATATTTATACACAGCTAAATATTACAAACGAAGAGTACATTTTTGAATATAATAGTTTTTATGAAAAAAGCTTAATATTATCAAATTATGTAAGAATACATTTTAAACAAGGTGAAATAAGCCAAGTCGATATATCGAATTTTAATATTAAAGGGTATACTAATGAACAGAGGGAAATATCATCATCTGATGAGGTTCTTATAAATTTATTATATGAAGTTAAAGAAAAATACAATAAAGAAGCACAAGAATTGCACGTTATGGATATAGACTTAGGGTATTTTGTTGAAAGCGTAGATATAAACGACTACCTTAATATAAAAGCAGAACCATATTATAGGATACAAGTCAATGAAAGTGACGTATACTTAATAAATGCGTATACGAATGAGATGTTAGATAATAGATAAATGGAGGATATTATATGAATATACAAAATGTTGAATTAGAAATGACAGCAGGAAAGGCAAGTCAATTTCCTGTAGACGAGATACCAGAAATAGCTTTTGCGGGGAGATCCAACGTAGGGAAATCATCGCTTTTAAATTCAATGATAAATAGAAAATCATTTGCCAGAACGAGCTCGGCGCCGGGTAAGACAAGAACTATAAATTTCTATAACATAGATAAGGTTATAAGGTTTGTGGATTTACCAGGATACGGTTATGCTAGTGCATCAAAAGGCATACAAGAAGGCTGGCTGAAGGTTATTGATTATTACCTAAATAATAGAGAAAACTTAAAGTGCTTAGCGCTTTTACTTGACGTAAGACGCGAACCAAATAATGAGGATAAAATGATGTTTGAATTTCTTAAAAGCCTCGATATGCCCCATATAATTATAATAACAAAAATCGATAAGCTAGGGAGAAATGAAAGGAATAAAAATATCCAAATGATTAAAAAGACATTAGGTGTGGTAGATGAGGATAATGTCGTTCTGTTTTCGACGATAGATAAAATAGGAAGAGATGTTTTGTGGGAGAAGATAAATAATATGTTATTATACCTATGATACCAAGTGATAACCACGGGAGGATTTTAAATGCAAAGAAAGAACGATGCGGGTAAAACAATACAATTTAAAATGACAAATAGTACAGTTGAGTTTTTGATATTTACAGCACAATCAAATGAAAATTCGATTGAGGTAATGGTGCAGGATGAAAATGTATGGTTGACACAAAAAATGCTAGGAGAATTATATAATGTAGGAATTAATACTGTTAACTATCATATAACTGAAATACTCAAAAATAAAGAAATAGATGAAGAAGCAACTATTCGAAAATTTCGAATAGTTCAAAAAGAAGGTAATAGAAATGTTACAAGAGAGCCGATTTTTTATAGCTTAGAGATTATTATTTTAATTGGATACCGAATCAATTCTGAAAGAGCTGTACAGTTTAGGCAATGGGCGACAAGCGTGCTAAAGAACTTTACGATAAAAGGATATGTTTTAGATAAGGAACGATTGAAAAATGGAGCGTATCTTAGTGAAGAATATTACAAACACTTGTTAGAAGAAATACGAGAAATAAGGGCAAGTGAACGTAAATTTTATCAAAAAATAACTGATATATATGCAACAGCTATGGATTATAATGTAGATAGCGAAATAACAAAAACATTTTTTAAAACAGTTCAAAACAAACTACATTTTGCTATACATGGACAAACTGCTGCAGAAGTGATAGTGGGTAGAGCAGATAGCAAGAAAACAAATATGGGACTGACTACATGGAAAAATGCACCTAATGGAAAAATAGTAAAAAATGATGTATCTATTGCAAAAAATTATTTAAATGAAAAGGAATTAAAGCAGTTAGACAGATTTGTCACAATGTATTTGGATTATGCAGAAACACAAGCAGAACGTAATATTCCAATTACTATGGAAGATTGGGCGAATAAACTAAATGCATTTTTACAGTTCAATGAAAAAGAAATACTAGAAAACTCAGGTAAAATTACAGCTGAAATTGCAAAAGCATTTGCTGAAAGCGAATTTGAGAAATATAGGATAATACAAGACAGGGGATTTGTTTCGGATTTTGATAGGATGTTGGACAAGCTAATTGAGGAAGATAAAAAAGAGCTATAAAAAATGATAACTATATAAAAACAACTAAAATAAAAAAACTCAAAACACTTGAAAAAAGAAAAATAAAATGATATTATGTATAAAAAGCGAACAATTAGATAGAGGAGCGGATTAAAGTTGAAAGTAAAAAGAAAGAACAAAAAAGGATTTACATTACTTGAGTTACTAGCAGTACTAGTAATACTAGCGGCACTCGCAACAATAGCGATACCGATATTCACAAGTAAGAGCGGGACAGCAAAGCAGATAGCACATAATGAAAATGTGAGAGTGTTACAACAACAAGGGAATGCATATCTGATGTCAGTAGACTCAGTGCCAGCGGAGGATACAAATATAACACAGTTGATGGTAGATAATGGATTTATAAAAGAAATACCAACCAATCCATTGCCAGTAGGAGACACAGAAGCAGGAGCATACATAGTAACAGTAGGACCAGTAGGAAATGCAAAGGTGAACAGAACAGTAGTAGAAGTAACAGGAATAGCAAGTGGAGGCGGAGGTGGAGGAGAATCACCACCAGTAACAATAGCAGAAGGAGCATACATACAATTCGGAGAGTACGAAGGAGCACCAATAATATGGAGAGTAATCAAAAAACAAGAAATAGACGCAACAAAAGAAGGGGAAGAGCTACTACTGCTTGCAGATAGAATAATAACAATGAAGCCATATGACGCAAAAGAACCAGGAAATACAGGAGGAGATGGCTTTAGGGACGACTATGGAAGTAATTATTGGGGCAATAGCAACATAAGAGAATGGCTAAATAGTAACGCAGCAACAGTAGCATGGACAACACAAGCACCAGATGCAGCAAATGTACAGTTGATTGGAACAGCAGTAAATCCATATAATACACAAGCAGGATTTCTCACAAATTTAACAGATGATGAAAGAGCACAGATTGTAGATGTTACACATAGAAGTATAGTATACAATGAACTAGATGGGCATGATGGGGAAGGAACGGCAGCACATGGATACACAAATACAGGAGTAGATGAATCAGTATCAGTAGGAGATGGAAGTAACTATAACACAGCATACTATAAAAACACAACAGACACAGTATTTTTACCTAGTTTAGGAGAATTAGCAGATTATGTAGATGGAGTACTACAGCATCCGAGCACAGTAACAGATTATCAAATAGCATATACAACACAACAAGCAAGAAACCAAAGTAATTATGCAAGTGATCCTGCAAATGATACAACAGCATGGGATTACTGGACAAGGGACGCAAGTACAGCCGGTTCATTTCGTCCTCGCTATATTACTGACAATGGAATGGTCAGCCACGCATATGCCTTTAGCGGGTACTACGGGGTGCGTCCAGCTTTGTACTTAAGCTCGTCGAGTATGACGTTAGGGGCTGAGAGTGGAGCGACAGCGGAAGCGGCGTACACGATAACGAGCTTTAATTAGAAAAGCCTCAAATTTGCGAAGTAGAGGGAAGTGGAGATATAAGTTTCCATATGTAAGTTCAGGCAAATTTTGCTTGAGCTTATTTTTGAAATGTGATACAATAAGAAAAGATAAAATTGGTTAGTGCGGGAACTAAATGGGTAAAAGGCATGAAATGTAGAAATTTATGTAACGTAAAGAATTTGGGGTGATAAATATGAAATGGACAAGTGAACAAGAGAAGGCATTAGAAATAAAGGATAAAAATATTTTAGTATCAGCTGCAGCGGGTTCAGGTAAGACAGCTGTTTTAGTCGAGCGAATAATTAATATTATTACAGATATAGAAAACCCTACAGACATAAATGAAATTCTTGTTGTTACATTTACAAAGGCGGCAGCGAATGAGATGAAAGAGAGGGTAATACAAGCATTGCTTAATAAAATAGATGAGTTGCCTAATAATGAGCATTTGCAGAGGCAGCTTATTTTGCTTTCACAGGCAATGATTACTACAATACATGCATTTTGTTTAGAAGTAATGAGGAGTAACTACGATTTTATTGAGCTTTCACCTAGTTTTAGAGTTGCAAATGAAGAGGAAATAAGTTTAATACTAATAGACACTGTGAATACGGTGCTTGAGGCAGAATATGAAACAAGTGAAAATGATTATTTTGATAAGCTTGTAAATAGTTATACAAATGGCCGTGATGATAAGGAACTTCAAGATATAATTATAAATATATACGATAAGATACGTCAAATAAGTATAGAGCCTATAAAATGGCTAGAAAATGCAGTTGATTCATACAAAACGGGAAAAGATGAAAAGATTGATGATAATATGTGGATAAAGTTAATCAAAGAGCAGATAAATATAGAAATACAAGATATTATACATGATACAGAGGTAGTACTGGTAGAACTAAGGACGTATGATATAAAGGAATACAGAGAACTAATAGCATATGAACATGATATGTTTATGGAGCTTGAGTCTACGCTTGATAAAGGAATAGAGTGCTTTTATAGGAAACTTCTAGAAGTGGAGTTTGCTAGACTACCAACAATAAAAGATAAGACAGATGAAACAATAAAGACAAGGGTTCAGGGTGTACGAGAAGTAATGAAGAGCTTTATAAAGAACACAAAGGAAAAAGTATTTATACTGTCACCAGAAAGAATGATTGAGAGTATGGATGAGTGGCATCTTATTTTAAGCAAACTCGTAGATATTATAAGAAAAGTGGAAGAAAAGTTTTTGAATGTAAAAAAAGAGAAGGGAATAATAGATTATTCTGATATTGAGCACTATACCCTCAGTATTTTAAGGGATAAGAGTGATTTAGAAAAAGTAACAGCCTCGAGTAGAGCGATTAAGCTACAAGAAAAATATAAGTATATATTTATAGACGAATATCAAGATATAAATATTATACAAGACACTATACTTACACTTGTATCTAAAGAAATTGTAGGCTATTCTAATGTTTTTATGGTAGGAGATGTTAAACAAAGCATATATAAATTCAGGCAGGCTAAGCCGGAAATATTCTTAGGGAAATACCATGCATTTGCTAAAGGTCAGGACAAACAAAATACAGCTGTAGACTTTACTCAAAACTTTAGGAGCAGAGATACGATAATAAATTTTGTAAATTTTATCTTTAAGAAGCTTATGACATATGAAATATCTGGGATAAATTATGATCAAAGAGCAGAACTAAATCTTGGTGCAGAGTATGAGAGTACTGATAAATATATAGCCAAGCAAATTGATTTTGATATAATAGATAAGAAGGACGAGGATAGTGCAGATGATGAAGTAGAAGAATTTTCTAAGGCTGATATTGAAGCAAGGCATGTTGCAAGTAGGATTAAAAAGATAGTAGAAGATGAATTACATATATATGATAAAAAGATAGGTACATATAGGACTGTACAGTATAGGGATATAGTGATACTTTTAAGAAGTACCAAAAATTATGTAGAAGAGTACATAAATATATTTAGAAAGTCAGGAATACCACTGTATTCAGAAGATGATAAGGGGTATTTTGATAGCATAGAAATAAGGTTAATATTAAATATACTGAGAGTTATTGATAATCCAATGTACGATATTCCTACTATAGCTTTGCTTAAATCTCCTATATTCGGATTTACGCTTGATGAGCTTGTAATTATAAGAAATAAAAGTAAGCAGGGATGCTTTTATGATGCACTAAAAAGCGTAGAAGATATAAAACTCAAACAGAAGATAAATGTTTTTATAAAAGATATATCCAGGTGGCGTGCATATTCAGAATGTATGAAAATAAGGGACTTGTTAGAGAAAATATATAAAGAAACTAATATATACGAGCTTGATTATTGTTCGAAAAGTGTTAAACTTAAGAATGCCAATTTGAGGCTACTCATAAAAAAGGCAGAGCAGTATGAAAAAACTACTTTTTCTGGAGTATTTGATTTTATTAGGTTTATTGATAAGGTAATAGAAAGTAATAAAGATGTCAGTGGCGCAAAAGTCATAGGAGAAAATGAAGATGTTGTGAGGATAATGACTATACATAAAAGTAAGGGGCTCGAGTTTCCAGTGGTGTTTTTATGTGGTACTACTAAGAAATTTAATACTTCAACTAGTTTGAAGGACTCTGTACTTATACATGATAGGTATGGAATTGGAACGGACATGGTCGATGTTAAAAATAATATTATGTATAAAACTTTTCCAAAATATATTATAGAGCAGCAAATAAAAAAAGAAATAGTATCAGAAGAGATTAGGGTTCTATATGTGGCCCTAACTCGTGCCAAGGAAAAAATGTATATAGTTAGTGTAGCAAATGATTATGAAAAGGAAAAAGCAAAGATACTAGAAAAAATCAATATACAAACAAGTACATTACCTGATAGATATATACTTGGTTGCCAAAACTATTTTCAAATGATAGCATCTTGTATTCTAAATGAAGGACAAACAAAAGAGCTGAAAGGGAAACTCAATATAAATATATTTAACAAGAAAGATGTTAATTGTGAGTTCCGAGAAGAAGTAACTGAGCAGAAAAAAATGCAGAAACAAGTCAAACTAGAAAAAATTTGGAGTTACAAATATAAAGGAGTAAATAAATATCCTAAAAAATTGTCAGTAACAGATCTGAAAAAAGAGTTTAAGATGGTAGGAAAAAGATATGAAAGCAAAATGCTAGAGCTATTGCTTGAAGTATCAGATAAAGGTTATAATAATACCGAAAAGGGTATTATAGTGCATAAAATCTTGAAACATATAAATTATAAGAAAGTATCCTCAACTACCGACTTAGAGAATGAGCTTGAATTATTAATAAATAAGAATATTGTATCAAATGAGGATATAAAAAATATTGAAAAACATGTTATCTACGAGTTTCTCATGTCAGATTTAGCAAGAAGAATGAGAAGTGCCTCTAAACTACATAAAGAAGTGCCTTTTGTGCTAGAAAAAAGCATAAATGATATATATAATGAAAAGACAGATGAAAAGGTATTGATACAAGGTGTTATAGATTGTTACTTTGAAGAAAATGGAGAACTTATATTAGTAGATTATAAGACGGATTATACTGCCGATAATACAGGAGAAAATATAAAAGAAAAGTATAGAGAACAACTAGAAATATATGAGGAAGCGCTAAGAGGTATATTAGGTAAAAATGTTAAAGAAAAAATAATATATTCCCTACATTTAAATAAGCAACTACTTTTTTAGCAGCTGCTTATTTTTGTTTTGAATATACAAGAGTAAATCTAATTTTTCGTTTTCTGGCCATGTTGTAGACAATATTAATTCGATAATAATTTTTTGAATTAACTCGTCAGAAACCAAATCGTTACTGTATAAAAAGGTTGTAAGCTGGTAATAATCTTTTATATATTCTGGATTCATAGAATTTTCTTCATCTAACAAGTAACTGACGCATGTATTTAGGCCACATGAAATCTCTTTTAACCTTAAAAGAGAAGGTTTGCTTCTGTTGTGTTCTATGTCGCTTAAAAAAGAGACAGAAATATCGATTTTTTCTGAAAGTTTTTGAAGTGTCATATGCTGAGATAAACGTAATACGCGTATTTTTTCGCCTAAGGTCATACTTAAAATCCTCCTTATTATATATATAAATATATTATAGCATTCTTATATTAAAATGTAAATTCGATTTATACGTAAAAATATGAAAAAAGGAGTAAAAGGAAGGAATACCACCTAAAATAAAGAAAAATGAGGATGAATTATATCAAATGACAATTGATAAAAGTCTTTTAATATAGTAAAATGAGGAAACTTTTGTACGACGACATATAATCAAAAATAAGGGAAGTGATTGTATGACAAAAGAAAAAAGGGTAACTACACTTTTGGGGAATTATTTTAACGGAGTTATAACTGAAAGTGAAATGAAAAATCTAGTAAAGGTTTTCAGAGATGACGTAGAGAGGGCAAAAAGCGAAGTTTTAGCAGAATTGAAACAAAAGAATGATATACAAGATGCTTTTTTAAAAAAATTCAATAGCAATGCCGTTAAATTTTTTGATTATTCACTACAAAAAATCTACCAAGATAATCTGCCCAATTATGATATGATAGAATTTGTATACAATAATATAAAAAAAGATTTATCAGAGCTTGCTTTACAACAAAAACCTACAGGATTTAATGGGGGACTGTAGGTTTTTTTATTTTAGATTGTTATTGAGTACAAAAAGTATTGCGTGAGCGCGGTCTTGTATATTAAGTTTTAGATATATACTTGAAACATGGTTTTTTACAGTTTTTTCGCTTATAAATAATTTACTGGCTATGTCAATGTTACTTAAACCTTCAGCTATAAGAAGGAGAACCTCATGTTCACGTTTAGTCAGGTTGTTTAGATTGTCGATATCTAAATTAGCCATAGGTTTATCAATAAGATATGAAGATAGCTCAGGTTGAATATATTTTCTCCCTGAGTACAAGGCTTTTATTGCATTTATTATAGTATTGTAATCGGAGTCTTTTAATATATAGCCATCTGCACCGAGTTGTATTGCATCTTTGAGATGCTTATGATCATCATAAGCAGTCAGCATAAGAATTTTGGTTTTAACTTCAAGTTTCTTTATATATGTTAGGGCTTCGATACCACTAAGTTCAGGCATATTTACATCAAGAAGAGCTACGTCAGGACTATATTTTTGTATAAGCTCGATAGCCTTTAAACCTGTATTACCTTGGGCAATGATATTTATATTTTCGTCCATACTAAGTATTTTAGAGAGTCCCTCCCTAATTAGAGGGTGATCATCTACTATTATGATGTTAATTTTATTCATGTTTATTCACGCTCCTAATCACTCCAGTGGCATTCGTATCTTTATCTTGGTCCCTTTACCGGGCTCGGTGGTTATATCAAATGTAGCTTGTAAATATGAGCATTGTCGTTTTATACTTGCAAGTCCAAATCCATGCTCACTATTAGTAAGAACCTTTTTGGGATCAAATCCAACCCCGTCATCAAATATGCTAAGATTTAAAAACTGATCACTCTGCTCGATTATGATGTCAACATTTTTAGCATGTGCGTACTTTTTTATATTATTAAGGGATTCTCGAATAATCCTAAATATGGTCATATTGATGAGGTCGTTTTTAAATGTTATTTTTGAAAGTGTTTTCAAATTAAAGATTACCCCTGAACCCTCTGAAAAGCTTTCTATTAAATGATTTATACAATCTATAAGGCCAAGTTCAGATATGTCGAAAGGTTTTAAATCATATATAACTTTACGCATTTCAGTTAAATTTTCTTTTGTGGTGAGCTTCATTTGATCAAGTTCAAATAATGCTTTATCTTTATCTACATCTAAAAGTTTCTTTATAAGCTCAATCGAGAGTGAAAGATTAGCAAAGGATTGGGCAGGACCATCATGAATATCACGGGCTACTCTCTCTCTTTCTAGTTCTAAAGCTTCTATTATTTGTATTCCTAAGAAACTTTTTTCATTAAAATCATTAATATTTTTTATAACAGAACTCAAATTGCCATCAAGAAAATTTATAGCAACACTAACTTGAGATATTAACTTCTCAGTATCGCCCAAAACCTGAGAGTATGTTTTAACCCTTTGTTCAAGGGAATTCCTAAGCTGTATTGCATTTCTTTCCTCTTCTCTTTTTTCTGCAAGAACAATTACAAGGTTATTGACCTTATCATATATTTGCTCAACTACCTCTTCAGGATAGGTATCATAATTTTTGTTGACTTCACAAAGACGTTCACGTCCTTTGCTAACTTGACTTTCAAACATATTTACTTCTGACATAACTAAAAGCAATTTTTCGCGAGCTACACTAAGCTCTTTTTTAAGAGCGTTATATTCATTCCGCACATTTTCAGCTATATCAAACATTTGATGTTTGCTTAAATTTATTGTCGACAATGTTTGCTCAAAAATATCCTTGATTTTGTCGGAATCAATTTTTATATTACCCACGATATCACTCCGTTTACACCTTATTTTTCTCTTGAGCTAGAAGTGCAAAAATATAATTTCTCATATTTACTTCTGTCGATTCTTTGGTTTTTATAAAACTTGCTGCATATATAGTTTCTTGTTTTTCTTTGATTAATCTGTTAATTTTTGCGAATACATGTATTAGATCGTTTCTTATTAGGAATTCAAGTCTAAAACACTCATCCATTTTAAGTACTCCACTCGACTTGAATTTTATACCTGTGGCGCTAATATCGATTATTTTAATTGTAATCTTTTTGTGAAACTTTAGACTTAGGTCTTCTTGATAGAATGTATATTCTAAAACCTTTTCTATCATACAATTAGTTCTAAAATCTTTTCTTAACATAAGACATCCCTCGTTTTTAAATAATATAGTACTCTATTAATTAATTTTATCACATTTTATTTAAAATTCAAGTGTTATTTCATTTAATTTGATTGTGTTCTCAACTTAACTTATTGTAACTACTTTTTAAAATAGGACAAAAGTCCTATGAAAACATGACTTCTGTATGATGGTAAAGAGAAGTAAATGGTAGTATAATTACATCATACCAAATGATACAAACAGTGAAAGTAATAAAAAAACACGTGCGATGCATTGGTGCAGTACGCATTGTGAATCTGCTCTAAAGGGGGAATTTATATGTTAAAACAAATCTTTGTTTATGCAAAATTATTAAAGGGTGACCAAAGAGGACAAGGAATGGTAGAATACGCTTTAGTAATAGCCTTTGTAGCAATAGCAGTTTTAGGTGGAGTAACATTATTTGGAGACCAATTAGGAATATTATTTACAAACATAACAAATGGAATTAGTTAAACAGATAACAGATAACAGATAACAGATAACAGATAACAGAGTACAGAGGACAAAGTACAGAGGACAAAGTACAAGTATTAAAAATATTTTTAACTTTGAACTTTGTACTTTAATAAGGGGTGGGGGAGATGGATAGAGCGAGGTATATGATAAAGGAAGAAAGGGGGCAATCGGTTGCAGAATTTGCGCTAGTGCTCCCTATTTTTTTACTAATACTTATGGGAATTATAGAGTTTGGACTTCTGATGAGTAATTATGTAATAGTGGTGAATGCAGCAAGAGAAGGTGGAAGAATTGCAGCACTTGGAGGAACTGATGTAGAAATTTTACAAAAGGTAAGGGATGTAACACCTAGTTTGGAAAGTAGTGCACTAAAAGTTACAACAACCCCAGATGAATATAATAGGAGAAGCGGCGAGGAAGTAAGTGTTTTGGTAGAATATACAGCAGAACAGGTAGTACCTGTTTTCCAGAATATAATACCAAATATATATAATGTAAAAAGTCAGATTATTATGAGAGTGGAATAAGTAAAAGTTGAAAATTGAAAGTTAAAATGAAAAATAAAAGATAAAAAAGTTCTTCCACTTTCCACTTTCAACTATTTCTACGAGGGGTGATAGTATGTGGAGTGATGAGAAAGGAGCGATAGTGGTTCTTGCAAATTTTAGTATGGTTGTTATGTTAATAATATCCGCATTAGTCATAGATGTTGGAATTGTAGAGGTTAAAAAGGCCCATATTGCAGGCGTAGCAGATGCCGCGGTACTTGCCGCAGTTAGTGAACAAGCAATGGGTAACGAAAATTTAGAAGAAGTTGCACTTATGTATTGCGAAAAAAACGATATAAATGTTGAAAAAGTAGATATAACTATAGGTAATGGAGTAATAGTTGCTATTAATGATAGTGTGGATTCAATATTTTCAAAAATAATAGGTATAGAAAAGATAAACACAAGTGTAAAATCGAGAGCCATATTTGGAGCAGTTAGTGAGGTTTATTCAGGAACAAGACCTATAGCCGTTGAGAGGCAAGAATTTGTATTTGGGCAAGAGGTAACGCTAAAGAGTGACTCGGACAGTTATTCAGGCAACTATGGAGCTGTTGAGTTAGGGGGGAGCGGAGCAAATAACTATAGATATAATATAATATATGGATATACTGGGACGTTGAAGGTAGGCGATAATATAGATACAGAGCCAGGAAATATGGAGGGTCCTACAGAACAGGGAATAGATTATATAACTAGAAATGATGATTCAACAATTGATAATTATACTAAAAATTCTCCTCGACTATGGGTCATACCTGTAGTTGATACATTATCAGTAAATGGTAGAAAAACTGTAACAATCGTAGGGTTTGCACAATTTTTTGTTGAAGATACAGGGTCAAAAGGAGAAATAATAGGTAGATTTATAAGAAATGTAGCTAACGGGAAAATAAGTGAAAACCAAATAGATTATGGGCTAGTGGCAGTGAAATTAGTTGGAGGTGATTTCTAATGAATAAGGTAAATTTAAAGCTATTATGGATAGCGGCAGGAATATCACTGGTATGCACAATGTTATTTTATCAGTATTTAAGTACGCTAGAAAAACAAGAAGAGGTCAAAAAATATATCGAAGTAGTTGTTGCAAAGCAAGATTTACCCGCAAACACAAAAATTACAAAAGATTTATTAGAAACAAAAAAAACACTAGCAGCATCAGTACAAAATAGCGTTAAAGAAGAAGAGGCAATAGGTAAATACGTAAAGGAAATAATACTTGCAAATGAACCTATAAGAAGGGAACGACTAGTAGAAGATAATGTAAAACAATTATTTATGAAAATACCGGAGGATAAGCGAGCAGTAAGCGTACAAGTTAATGAGTATATAGCAGTAGCAGATTTGATTATTCCAGGTAATTTTGTAGATATATATTTAAATCAGGAAGAAAAGACTGTAGAAACAGCAGAGGGGAAAGTTAATTATATAAATATGACAAAACTCGTTTTACAAAACATACAAGTTGTAGCTATAAGTAAAAGAGCAGAGATAGAAGAGAAAGAAAGGGAAAAAACCCCATCAGCATATTCCATAACACTTGCAGTTACCCCATCTGATGCAGAAAAATTAATATATGCAGAAAATTATGGAACAATAAAGTTAGCACTAAGACGGGTAAACGACGACAATATTGTAACTACATATGGAGTAAATGAAGTAACAATGAGAAATCAATAACTGAACAAAGTCCTATATTTATAAAATAGATTTTCTAACACAATAGTTTTCAACTTTCAACTTTCAACTTTCAATTTTCAACTGTACTTAAAAGGTGGTGACTAAGATGAAAGAGTTAAGGGTTCTAATAGTAGATGATTCTGATAAAACAAGAGAAATAATAGACAAGATACTAGAATACGAGGAAGGTATTAAGGTAGTAGGTCTTGCTTCGAATGGGAAAGAAGCTATAGATATGGCCCAAAAGCACGAACCTGATGTGATACTCATGGATATCAATATGCCAGTACTTACAGGTATTGAAGCAGCAGAACAAATAATGTATAGGTTGCCGGATACAGTAATAATAATGATGTCAGTCCAAAAGGAAGCTGATTACCTTAAAAAAGCAATGGAGGCAGGCGCAAAAAATTATATACTAAAGCCATTTAATACAGAAGAAATAATAAATACAATACAAAACACATATAAAAAAGAAAGAGATAAAAAACAACAAATGGAGAAAATAAAAGAAAAAAAAGATATGAGAGCACCAAAATCCATAGCTATCTTTAGTGCTAAGGGTGGAGTAGGGAAGAGTACAACAGCCATAAATACAGCTATAGCTATAAAAAAAGAAACAAATAAAAAAGTTATAATTGTTGATATGGATGTGTACTTTGGCGATATATGTACAATGGCAAATGTGGAGCCAAGTATAACCATGATTGAACTTATAGAAGAGATGGTTATGATAAGCGGTGAAAATATACATGATTATATAATAGAAACAGAGATAGGAGTAGATATCCTAGCGGCACCAAAGAAACCAGAGTATGCTGATTACGTAACCGTAGAGCATGCAAAGAAAATAGCAAATATATTAAAAGAAAACTACGATTATATAATATTTGATCTAGATAATAAATTTTCCGATTTAAATTTAGCAATAATGGATCAAGTTGATTTAATACTTTATATAACAACAATGGAGATAACTTCGATAAAGAATGCAAAGTTAGGCATAGATGTAATGAGGTCTCTAAACTACGCAAGTGAAAAAATAAAACTAATTGCAAATAAATCAGATGCAAACTACGGTATAAGTTTAAGTGATATAAAGAAAGTATTAGAAAGAGAAGTAGATTTTAGTATAATAAATAATGATAAAATAGTAATAAACTCAATAAATAAAGGGTTGCCACTAATGGCAGAAACTAAGAGGAATGGCATGATGGAATGCTTTAGTAAGATAGCCAAAGGGATTAAATAGGAGGTGGTCCACATGTCGCTAACTAATCGTTTGAAAAGTGAAAATGATGAAAAAGTTGTAATTCATGATAAGAAGGACTCATTTTATGGTTTAAAAAATGATGTACAAAATCTCATAATAGAAAAACTATCAATTATAGAAAATTCTGACAAGCTAGATAGTAAAACACTTGAAAAAGAAATTATGGTTATAATGAATGAACATTTTGAAAATAAGAATATAGAAGTAAGTACAAATACAAAAACAAAGATATTGTATCAAATGATAGATGAAATATTGGGATTAGGACCAATAACATCACTTATAAAAGATAAAAATGTCTCAGAGATAATGGTTAATGGATTTGATCATGTCTATGTGGAAAAGGAAGGAAGACTAGAACTTACGGAGGTAAAGTTTAAAGATAACTTACATGTTTTACACATAATAGAAAAAATAGTTGCACCACTTGGGAGGAGGATAGATGAAAGCTCTCCAATGGTAGATGCAAGACTTCCTAATGGCTCTAGAGTAAATGCGATAATACCACCCCTTGCACTAAATGGACCAACTATAACAATAAGGAAATTTTCAGAAGAGCCATTTGTTATATCAGATCTCATAGGGTTTGGAACGCTTACGACTCCTATGGCAGAATTCCTGAAGGCGTGTGTAAGGGAAAAGATGAATATAATAGTTTCTGGTGGAACGGGTAGTGGTAAAACTACGATGCTTAATGTTGTGTCTTCATTTATACCTAATGACGAGAGGATAGTGACTATCGAGGATGCAGCAGAGCTACAGCTACATCAAGAACATATAGTTAGACTTGAAACTCGTCCAGCTAATATTGAGGGAAAAGGAGAAATAAACATAAGAGATTTGGTAAAAAACAGCTTAAGAATGAGACCAGATAGGATTATTGTAGGGGAAGTAAGATCAGGGGAAGCACTCGATATGTTGCAAGCTATGAATACAGGACACGATGGTTCGCTTACGACTGGGCATGCAAATAGCCCAAGAGATATGTTGAGTAGATTAGAGACTATGGTTCTCATGGCAGGGATGGATTTGCCTATAAAGGCTATAAGAGAGCAAATAGCTTCAGCTATAGATGTAATAATCCAACAAACTAGATTAAAAGATGGTAGTAGAAGGATTACGCATATTTCGGAAGTGCAAGGAATGGAAGGTGAAGTGATAATACTACAGGACATATTTAAATTTGTACAAACAGGTACGGACAACAGGGGTAAAATAACTGGCAAGTTCGAATACTCTGGTATAAAACCCAAAATTACAAGTGTAATAGGTGATGAATGGGCAAAAGGACTAGAGGCAAGTGATAGGTAGTAGAGTACAAAGGCGGTGATAGCTATGTTTAATGTATTAATATTTCTAGTATTTATATTTTGTGTAATAATCTCATATATAATATTAAATAAATTATTTTTTAATGGAAGAGTAATAAATAGAATATACACATATATAAAAGTTGATCAAGGAAATAAAGTAAAGAGGAAGGTAATAAAAGGAAAACACATACACACTATTAAAAATTTGATTACTAGAATTAATAAAAAAATAACTAAACATAATAGAACTAAAACGAGACATTATAGGAAATTTAATGATCAATTAGGTGATGCTATCACGATAATATCGAACTCACTCAAAGCAGGACATAGCTTTACGCAAGCACTAGATACGTTAGTTACAGAGATGCCGGCCCCTCTTTCGTCAGAGTTTGGACAAGTAATCAGAGAAGTAAGACTGGGTAAAACATTAGAAAAAAGCTTGGAGAATTTATTGGAAAGAATACCGAGTAAAGATTTGGAGCTAATGCTTACCGCGATACTTATGCAGAGAGAAACAGGAGGAAACCTAGCAGAGGTGCTTGATATAATATCAGAAACCATAAGAGAAAGGTTGAAACTATCACGTGAAATAAAAACCCTAACAGCTCAAGGAAAACTATCAGCTATAATAGTATTAGTACTTCCAATAGCAATAGGGGGCATAATGTTTGTAATGTCACCTGACTACATAATGGAGCTATTTATAAATAAGGCAGGAATACTTATGATAGTAATGGGAATCTTTGCAGAACTAATAGGGATGTTTTTTATAAATAAGATAATAAAAATAGATGTGTAGTACATCCGCAGCTTGTCATTGCGAGGAGGAACGACGTGGCAATCTCATGTTTATAGAAAAACAAATTTAATATGCTTATATAGTAAAATAATTTTAAAGATGAGATTGCCACGTCGAAAAAACCTCCTCGCAATGACAGGTCGGGGGAATGCTAATGTAGGGGGAGTGATATCTATGAAATACGTACTAGCAACATTGTTATTTGTAACATTAAGCATATCGATAACATATATACTACAAAAAATATTTTATAAAAAAATAATTATAGAAGATAGGATGAAAAAGCTTCAGTCAGGTTATGAAATAGAAAGTAAAGCTTTAAAGTATATATTTTATAAGAAATTAATAAAAAACCTATATGAAAAGGTCAATAAGAACATATATGGATTAATGCCAAATAACATAAAAGAGAGAATACAACTTAAACTGCAGAAAGCAGGAATAATTCATAAAGTAGACGCGTACAAATGGATAACTATAAAGCTTATTGTAGCGGTAATTATTCCCTCAATATATGTAATAGCGTTATATCAAAAGGATGGAATTGATTCTAAAAATCTATTTATATGGGTGATTGTAACAGGAATTTTATATGCACTACCAAACTTGTTTTTAGAGCAGATAATACAAAAAAGAAAAAAGCAAATAGAAAAAGAATTACCGGATGTTCTTGATTTGTTGACAGTTAGTGTAGAGGCAGGGCTTTCTTTTGACAATAGTATACTTAAACTAACTGATAAAATGAAAGGAGTACTTATAGATGAATTTTCTAAGTACATAGCAGAAATGAAAATAGGAAAAACCAGAAAGGAAGCACTACAAGGCATGCAAAGAAGGATAGATGTTGACGATGTAACTACATTTACAGGGGCCCTTATACAAGCATATGAACTAGGTATAAGTATAAGTAATGTAGTAAAGATACAATCAAAGCAAATGAGAGAAAAGAGAAGACAAAGGGCACAAGAAATAGCTATGAAAGCACCAGTAAAGATGTTATTTCCACTAATTTTTTTCATATTCCCAAGCATATTTATAATTTTACTTGGACCAGCGGTACTAAGGATGATAAAGGCTTTTAGCGGAGAGTGAGGAGTAAGTTGAGAGTTGAAAGTTGAGAGTTGAAAGTTAAGAGATAAAAGATAGAAGGGGGTGTGGACATGCAGCTTATAGATCAAACCACAAATACTGTAATATCACAGAATGTAAAGGTTGCGGATACATTTTGGAGTAGGTTTATGGGGCTTATGTTTAGAAAAAGTATAGATAATGAAGAGGCATTAGTTATAGAGCCTTGCAATAATGTGCATATGTTTTTTATGAAGTTTGAGATAGATGTAGTGTTTGTGGATAAGGATGATACTATATGCTATATACAGGAGAATCTAAGGACAGGTCATATAAGTAAATATGTGTCTAAGGCAAGGTATGTGGTGGAGTTACCGAGAGGGAGAGTGAAGGAGAAAAATATAAAAATACACAATAAAATAAAAATGTTAATAAAATAAAAACGAAATATGTTGAAAGTAAATAGAAAATATGGTATTATATGTATAAAATATAATTATGATAGGAGATAATATATGAAAAAAGAAATTGGATTTCTTACTTTTGTATTAGCTAGTTTAGTTTTTGTTTCAAAAGGAGAAGAATTCTTAGATGATCTTAGGGAAAAACATAGAATTACAGAAGAATCTAAAAAAAAGAGACTCATAGATATTAAGATGCCTGATGGAAAAATGGGAACTCTTGTTATAGAAAATAATACTAATGTTGGTAAAGATAACATTAGTATTATTTTAGATGAAGAAAATGGGCAAAAGACTACCTACTATCCTTCTTATAAAGATGGACAGTTAAGAAGTGAGAAAATGATTATTGAGTATAAAGGTGGAAAGGAAGAATTTGAAGATAAAGAAATTCATGAGGATACAGGAAAGTATTTTTATGAGGCATATAAAGAAGGAATAAAAGTGCATTTAGAAAAACAAGGTGTAGGTTTACCGGGATTAGATAATGATGAAGAAAATGTAGAAGATGTAGAGACTATAGGATTACAACCATAATAAAAAATTAATATTGCTATAATTATTGGAAACTGGTAAAATAGACAGGGTTAAAAATAACTGAAAATAGAATAATATGAAAATAAGGAATTTTTACTGGTAACGCTAGGAATGGAGTGATTGCATGATTATAGAAGGAAGAAATCCGGTGAGGGAAGTTTTGAGATCGGATAGAAGTATAGAAAAGATATTAGTGATGAAAGGTCAAAAAGAAGGTAGTATACAGACTATTTTTGGTATAGCTCGTGAAAAGAATGTAATTATTCAAGAGGTTGATAGGGCTAAGCTTGATGAGCTTTCTGAGACGAAAAATCATCAAGGGGTTATGGCGATAGTAAGTGAATATGAGTATTTTGAGGTGGAAGATTTATTAAATGAAGCTTATAGTAAGAATGAAACCCCGTTTTTGATTATACTAGATGAGGTGACAGATCCGCATAATCTTGGTGCCATTATTCGTACTGCCAATATTTCAGGTGCGCATGGGATTATAATACCTAAAAGGCGTTCAGTGGGGCTTACTCAAATAGTAGCAAAGACTTCGGCAGGGGCGATAGAATATACAAAGGTTGCAAAAGTAACTAATTTAAATGCTACAATAAAAGATTTAAAAAAACAAGGAATATGGGTTGTTGCGGCTGATATGGATGGAAAGCAAATGTACGATATAGATTTCAAAATGCCTATAGCAATAGTAATAGGAGCAGAAGGCGAAGGAGTAAGCAGGCTGATTAAAGAAAATTGTGATATGGTTGCATCTATTCCTATGAAAGGGCAAATAAACTCTCTAAATGCATCTGTAGCTGCGGCTATACTTATGTATGAGGTTGTTAGACAGAGAAGAGTTTAGGTGGAGGCTTAGTATGTTTGGTTTAATACTTGATTTTATTTATCCTAGAAAATGTCTTGTTTGCAATGGCATAATGCCTGTTGAGGATAAGAATATTTTTTGTTTCAATTGTAAAAGATATATACATTATATAAATGCTGATTGTGATAATGAGTTTTTTAATAAGAAAAATATTTTTGTAAAAAGAAATTATGGTATTGTTGTGTACAATGAGTATTTTAAGGAAGTAATACATAGATATAAATATGGCAAGAAAGAACATTATGGTAAAGTACTTGCAATATTGATGCAGAAAAAATTTGAGCAAATAATAAAAACACATAATATAGATGTTGTGATCCCGGTGCCTATTCATAAAAATAGGTTTAGAGTGCGTGGATATAATCAATCAGAGATTTTATCGAAAGTTTTATCAAAAAAAGTAAATGTGAAACATGATAAAAATTATATCTGGCGGTCAAAGGATACTAAACCTCAAAATAATTTAAGTGTAAAAAAAAGAAAAGAAAATCTAAAGAAATCTTTTGAACTTGTCGATAAAGAAAATGTAAGATATAAGAAGGTATTGCTAATTGATGATATATATACTACCGGGAGCACACTCGAAGGGTGTGCAGAAATCCTGACGGCACATGGAAGTGAAGTATATACTCTTTGTTTAGCAGTAGCGGTGAAGTAGTTGAAAGTGGAAAGTTGAAAGTTGAATTCGCGGTGCGAATTAAAAAAAATAGGCAGTGTACATTTTATATTGTGCATTGTACTTATGAGAGGTGGAGATTTATGATGGTACAAACAAGACATTTTGGACAAATTAATGTAGAAGAGGATAAGATAATCACTTTCAGGGATGGAATGCCGGGATTTACAAATATGAAGAATTATGTATTACTTACAAATGAGGAAAATCAAAAGGAAGGACCATTCTTTTGGTTACAATCAGTAGATGATGGAGAAGTTGCATTTGCTTTAGTTAATCCACATGCAGTTTATCCGGACTATAGTCCAGAAATAAAAGATGAATATGTTGATTTCTTAGGACATAATGCACCAGAAGATTTATCAGTATTTAATGTAGTAGTAGTTCCAGAGGACATTAAAGACATGACTGTAAATTTGAGAGCACCAATACTTATAAATCAAACTACAAAAAGAGGCGCACAAGTAATTTCTGAAAATCAAGAATATGGAATAAGACAATATCTATATCAAGATATGGAAAAGCTAAAGAAGGCTTTTGAAGAGGGTGCGAAATAATGTTGGCCCTTTCAAGGAAGAAAGGCGAGAGTATCATGATAGGTGAAGATATAGAAATAACTATAGTTGATATTCAAGCGGACCAAGTAAAAATAGCTATAAATGCACCGAGAAGTGTGCCAGTGCATAGAAAAGAAATTTTCTTGCAAATTCAACAAGAAAATAAAGCAGCAAATAAGATATCAGATAAGTCGATAGAGAAACTTAAAGGTCTCATGTAATAGAAATTAACTTAATGAGTAAAAAAAATCAAGCAATTTGCTTGATTTTTTTTACTCATTAAGTTAAAATAGGTAATAAAGTTAAAACTTTATCTGTAATGGTTTGATTTATCAATTATAAACAAAAGTAAATAAATTATAATACCACAAAATTATGGAGGACAGAACCATGCAAGATTTAAATAAACGGGTGAAAGCACGAGAACAAAACATAGACGCTAGATTAACAAATTTTGATGAAGTAGTGCATGGATTTACAAAAGAGGAGGCTATGCTTGAAGCGAATAGATGTTTAAAGTGTAAGACTAGACCTTGTGTGACTGGCTGTCCAGTTAGTAATGATATACCTGAATTTATATCGAGTATAGCAGAAGGAAAGATGGAAGAAGCATATGAAATAGTGAAAAAAAGAAATAACTTTCCAGCTATATGTGGTAGGGTATGTCCACAGGAAGATCAATGCGAAGGTAATTGTGTAAGGGCAAAGAAAGGGGAACCTCTTGCGATTGGACTATTAGAGAGATTTTGTTCGGACTATTCACTTGAAAATATGAAGATTGAAAAAGAAATAAAGAGGAATAATATAAAAGTAGCGGTTATAGGTTCTGGACCGGCTGGGCTTGCTTGTGCAAGAGATTTAGTAGAGGAAGGATATAGAGTAACTGTATATGAGGCACTTGATACGATAGGTGGAATACTTATATACGGGATACCAAAGTTTCGTTTGCAGAGAGAAGTTGTAGACAGGGAAATAGAATATATGAAAAAACAGGGAGTAGAGTTTGTAAAAAATAAAAGATTAGGTGTAAACATAACAATTGATGAGCTATACAAGAATGAATTCAAGGCAATATTTATAGGTACAGGGGCAAATAAACCTAAAAAACTAGAAATAGAAGGTGAAGACCTAAAAGGAATTTATTCAGCATATGAGTATTTGTTAAAAGTTAATTTACATGGTAAAAATCATGGATTAGAAGTTGGTAAAAAAGTCGTTGTAATAGGTGGAGGCAATGTGGCTATGGATGCAGCAAGGGTACTTAAAAGACTTGGTGCAGAAGATGTTACTATAATATACAGAAAGACTAGAGAACAAATGCCTGCAAGAAATAATGAAATAAATCATGCAAAAGAGGAAAACATAGAGATTATGGAGCTAATAAGTCCAGTGAGATTTATTGGGAAGGAGGGAAAATTAGAAAAAATAGAGGTTTTAAAAATGGAACCCTTAGCACCTGATGAATCAGGAAAAATGAAGTCGAAATGTATCGAGGGTAGTAATTTTTTTATTGATGCAGAGACTACAATTATTGCTATAGGACAGGATCACGATAACCCTTTAACAACAAAGGATACAGAAAATATTAGTACACACACAGGTGGAGGTATACTAGTACATAATGAAACCATGGAAACGAGTAAAGAAAATATTTTTGCAGGTGGAGATGTAGTATCCGGTGGATCGACAGTAATAGAGGCAATAAAAGCAGGTAAAAAAGCGGCAAAAGCAATAAATGAAAAACTAAAAAACAATAAAATTTGAGGGGGAAATAAAAATGGATTACAGAGGAAAATATGAATTTTGGCTTACAAGTGATTTTACAGATGAGGATACAAAAAATGAATTAAGGGCTATAAAAGATGATGAGAAGGAAATAGAAGAGAGATTTTATAAGGAACTTGACTTTGGAACAGCCGGGTTAAGAGGTATAATAGGTGCAGGGACAAACTATGTGAATAAATATACTATTAGAAAAGCTACACAAGGTGTTGCAAACTATATATTAAAACATGAGGAAAACCCTAAGGAAAGAGGAGTGGCCATTGCTTTTGATAGCAGGACAAAGTCTGAAGAGTTCGCTATGGAAACTGCAAGAGTATTTATTGCAAATGGGATAAAAACATACTTATTTAATGAACTAAGACCTATTCCTGAGCTTGGCTTTGCTATAAGACATCTTAATTGTGTAGCAGGAATAATGGTAACAGCGAGCCACAATATGCCAGTATACAATGGGTATAAAGTATTGGGAGATAGAGGAGACCAAGTAGTTGAGCCAAAAGATAAAAGGATAATAGAAGAAGTAAATAAAATAAATAATTATGGAGCGATTAAAATTATAAGTGACGGTGAACTTGAGAAAAGCTCTTTGCTTATTTACTTGGACGAAAGTATGGATAATAAATTTATAGATGTGCTTATAGAGGAATTAATAGACATAGATTTAGTGAAAAAAGCAGCAGATACGTTTAAGATAGTATATACGCCTATAAATGGTTCAGGTAATATTCCTGTTAGACTCGGACTTAAAGAAATGGGATTTAAAAATGTATTTGTAGTACCAAAACATGAATTTCCAGATTCTAATTTTTCTGGTCTGAAATTTCCAAATCCAGAATTTAAAGAAGTATTTGAAGAAGCTATGCCACTAGCAGAAAAAGAAAATGCGGATTTAATATTTGGTACTGATCCAGACTCCGATAGAGTTGGGGTTATTGTAAAAAATGGCAAAGGCGAGTATGAGGTTTTAAGTGGAAATATGCTGGGTGTATTACTTTTAGAGTATATAATACACAAGAAAAGGCAGAATAATACTTTGGCAAAAAATGCTATAGTAATAAAGAATTTAGTTAGTACTAGAATGGCAGATGCAATTACAAAATATAACGATATCAAGTTACTTCCTGTATTAATTGGATTCAAGTATTTTGGAGAAAAAATAAATGAATGGGATGAGACTAAGGAATATGATTATATTTTTGGTTTTGAAGAAGCATTTGGATACCTTCCTGGTAAGTATATAAGAGATAAGGATGGTGTAGGAACTTCAATGCTTATATGCGAAATGGCAGCATATTACAAAACAAAAGGCATGACAATATATGAAGGGTTACAAGAAATATATAAAAAGTATGGTTACTATATGGACGATTTAGTTTATATAAGATTTAAAGGAAAAGAAGGTTTAGAAAAGATAGATACTATAATAAATATATTAAGGAAGGAAGGACTAAGAGAAATAGGTGGTAAGAAGGTTGTTAAAGTAACAGACTATCAAGAACAAACAGTATGGAACTTGATTGAAAACAAGAAGGAAGAATATAAAGTATTAGCAAAGTCTAACATATTAGTATATGAACTAGAAGATGAAAGTTGGGTGGCAATAAGACCTTCGGGAAATCAGCCAGAACTAAAAAATTATATGGGTGTTAAAGGTGACACGGAGGAAGAAGCAATAAAGAAAATGGAGAATATCAAACGTTCGTTCATGCTTGAAGTAGAAAAGATAAATTAAATAACTATGCAGTTAGCAGATAGCGGATAAAAACTTTTGTTTTTGCTTTTCTGCTAACTTTTATATTGTTATTAAACTGGAGGTTTTAATATGTCATATATATTAACGATAGGTATAATATTGATAGTATCAAAGTTGTTTGGTATAGCAAGTAAAAGAATGTATATGCCAAGAGTTGTAGGTGCGCTTATGGTAGGTATTGTGTTAGGACCGACGCTCCTTGGAGTAATACATGAGGATGAAATTTTGAAGGTTATTGCAGAAATAGGAGTAATAATATTGATGTTTGAGGCAGGACTTGAAACGGATATAAATAGGTTTAAGAAAAATATGAAAGCATATTTCATAGTCGCAATGGGTGGGGTTATCGCTCCATTTGTATTTGGATTTGCTATTGGGACATTATTTAACTTTGATGTAATGACTAGTGTATTTATTGGTGCGGTTTTGACTGCCACATCTGTTAGCATAACAGTAGAGACATTGAATGAAATGAAGAAACTTGATAGTACCGCAGGTAGAACTATATTGGGAGCTGCCTTAGTTGATGATGTTATAGGAATTATTATACTATCTGTCCTAATAAGCAGGGTAAATGCAGCTGCAGAACCTATTAGTATGGTGTTGGCGAAAATTGTAATATTTTTTGTAATTGCGTATTTAAGTGGGATACAATTTCGTAAATTTTTCAAATGGCTTAGTGAGAGTGAAGGAAGAAAACGAAGGATACCCGTATTTGCTTTAGGTTTTTGTTTGTTATTTGCATATTTTGCTGAGAGGTTTGGTGTTGCAGATATAACAGGAGCATATATAGCTGGGCTGATTTTCTCCAACATGCATCAGACAACATATATTAGGGAAAAGGTAGAAGTTGTTTCATATATGTTTTTTGGTCCGATATTTTTTGCAAGTATAGGAATGGCTGCGACGCTCACGGGTATGACATATGAAATTTTATTTTTTGCAGTAATGCTAACAGTGTTTGCTATAATTTCTAAAATAATAGGTGGGTATTTTGGATCTAGAATATCAAAGATAAATAAAACTGATTCGCTAAAAATATCATTTGGAATGATAGCAAGAGGAGAGGTAGCACTCATAATTGCGACCAAGGCTAAGACGTCAGGACTTATAACAGAACCAGTTTTTGCTGCGGTAGTTATAATGGTTATAGTAACAACAGTAATAACACCTATATTATTGCAATACTCGTATAAGAAAAACAAGCACAAATTGCATGAGGATATAATTGAATAAAAATATTTGCAAAATTATTGCAAAAGGTGTAAAATAAATTTATAAAATGCCGATATAAATAATAAGGCAAAGTCTAATTTTTAAAATACACATGGAGGTGTTAGTATGAAAGTAGAAGGATCTAATGTTACTACACAAAATACGAATGTGCAGCCAGTAAAACAACAGGAATTTGAGACTAAGGTAAGAGTAGAAGCAAGAAAAGTAGCTGAACAAGTGCAGAGCAAAGCAGAATTACCCGTAGATGAAAGACTTAAAGAATATCCAGAATACGTACCATCAATTCCAGAGAAAACATGGATAGATGCAGTTGAGACAGCAAATAAAAAGCTGGAAGGCGCAAATACAGAATTTAGATTTTCAGTTCATGAAGCGACAAATCAGGTATCAGTAAAGGTGCTTAATAAGGACACTGGCGAAGTAATAAGGGAAATACCGCCAGAAAAAATTCTCGACATGGTGGCCAAAATGTGGGAAATGGCCGGAATCTTTGTTGATGAGAGAAGGTGAGCGAGATGGCAACTAATAGAATAACAGGACTTGCTACAGGTATGGACACAGAAAGCATTGTAAAGGGTTTAATAGATGCTGAAAAATCTCCGATGATTAAATTAAAACAAAAATCACAAGTGGCTACATGGAGTATGGAAGCTTATAGAGAAATTACTTCTAAGATGACAACGTTTAAAAATGACTATATGAACGTACTGAATCAAACATCAAACATGTTATCAAAGTCTAGTTATAAATCTATTACATCTACTTTGACAGATAAAATAACTGGAGTGACAAGCAATGCAGTTAGTATAACAACAAACGCAGAGACATCGGTAACTAATCATACTATAAAAATAGATAGGCTAGCAACTGCAGCTATAGCGGAAAGTACAGATGGAGTTACAAAGGATGTACAAAGCTCTGCAGTAATTGCAGATTTTAATTTAGATGGTAAGCAATTGAAAATAAGCTTAGATGGAACACAAAAGACAATAACTTTAAGTAATTATGCGGATATGGATGCGCTTATATTAGATGTAAATAGTAAAATAAAGACAGCTTTTGGAAAAGGTATAGATGATATAAATGGTAAGATAACAGCAGCAGAGACCTCTGTAGGATCGGGGAAACTACAATTTACTGTAGGTAATGGAGCAAGTGTCATGGTACTACAAACGGCTGATGTCACCGCAAATGATGCATTGTCAAGTCTAAATTTGACTACAGGTGATTCGAATAGATTAAATACTTCCGCAAAGCTCGGAGATTTAAAAACAAAATTTAATACAGAGCTAACATTTGGCGGAGTAGATTCAGATGAACTAAGATTTAAAATCAATGGTAGTGATGAGTTTGTATTTGATACAGATACTACTCTTTCAGAGATGATGTCAGAAATAAATTCTGATACAAAGGCTAATGTAATTATGAAGTATGATGAAGTAAATGATAAGTTTACAATTGAAGCTAAAACTAAAGGCGCTGGAGCTAATATAATAATTGATCAAACTATAGGTGGTTTTTTTAGCGCAACGAGTAATATAGCAGCGACTAGCTACTCAAATGGTGTAGATGCAAAAGTGACTATAGATGGACAAGAAATTTTAAGAAACTCAAATGAATTTACTGTAAACAATGTTAGTTATAAACTAAAAGGTATAACCACAAATACTATAGACATCAATATGAATATAGATGCAGATAAAGTATTTGAAAATATTAAAACTTTTATATCTAAATATAACGAATTGATAGATAATGTGAACTCAAAAATAAGTGAAGCATATGATAGGAGTTTTCAACCACTTACAGATGATGAAAGAGAAGCAATGAGTGATGATGACATTGTAATGTGGGAGAAAAAAGCAAAAACTGGATTACTTAGAAATGATAATATATTAAAAACAATGGTGTATAAGATGCGTACTGCTATGGCTGAAGCTGTTGGTGGAGGCTCAGGAATGCTATCTAGTATAGGAATATCAACTATTGGCTATGAAGATAAAGGTAAGCTTGTCATTAATGAAAATAAATTAAAAGAAGCAATTACAAGTAATCCAGATAAAGTAGCAGACATATTTGCAAGAAAATCTGAAACCCATCCAGCATATAAAAGAACTCTTACAGCGGATGAGAGGAAAATAAGATATGAAGAAGAAGGTATAGCAAACAGGTTATTTGATATATTAGAGGATAATATGTCTACATACAGAGATGCAAATGGAAAAAAAGGTTTCTTGGTTGAAAAAGCTGGTATTGTGGGTGATTCTTCTGAAGCAACTAATGTTTTAACAAAACAAATAATAGAATATGAATTAGATATAGAGGATTGGGAAGATAAGCTAGCAGACAAAGAAGATTCATACTACGCAAAATATGCTGCACTTGAAGTGGCTATTCAAAAAATGAATTCACAATCATCTTACATAAGCAACATGCTAGGTGGATCATCAGGTAGTTAATTAGGAGAATGATTAATATGGAGTTAAAAGATTATAAAAAGCATGTTTTGGAAAAACTAGATAAAGTTAAATCAATTTATAGAAACTCGAAACGTCAAAGAGAGGCTCTTTTGAGTGGAGATACAGAAAAGTTTTTAAGATTAATTGATAAGAGAGAAGATGATATAAAAAGGATTAACGAATTGGAAAGCTTGTTAATTAATTGTACCGAAAATTATACGGATAAAGAAGTAGATTCTATAAAAAAAGAAATAATGGATAAGTATAAGAAAATACAAGAAATGGATAGAGATAATCAACAAATGGCGAATGATTTAAAAAAAGAGTTGTATACGAAGGTAAAATCAATAAATATTGGAAAAAAAGTTATCAATCAAGGATATAATAAGCAGGATATATACGAGGGTGGAATATATATTGATAAGACTATTGGCAAGAAAAAATAGGAGGGGATTATGATGACAACAAATAATGCAAGCAATACATATCTAAGTAGCAAGGTAATGACAGCATCTTCACAGGAATTAACTTTAATGTTATATGATGGAGCGTTAAAGTTTTGCAATCAAGCTATAAGGGCACTAGAAAATCAAAAAACAGTAGAAGCACATAATTTCATTATAAAAACTGAAAATATAATAATAGAGTTTATGTCGACAGTGGATACGAAATATGATGTTGGAAAAAATTTAGATGCTATGTATAATTATATATATAGAAAGCTAATGGAAGCAAATACGAAGAAAGATAAACAAATACTAGAAGAAGTGCAAGGATACCTTAGAGAACTAAGGGACACATGGAAAGAAGCCATGGAAATGTCAAAAGTAAAAAAAGCAGTAAATGAATAGTAATGCAGGTAGAATTTTGTATGGTCAGTAAGTAGTTGAAAGATAAAAAAAGTTTTTAACTCTCAACTTTTAATTTTCAACTTTCAACTTAATTCAAGGAGGTGTGTATTATGAGTATGGAAGCGTTAACATCAATTTCTGGAAATTCTTATCCAGCACCTGAAATACCGAAACCACAGCATATTACGACTTCTAAACAAAATGAAATAAATGCAGAGATTAAAGCGAACGGAGCTAAAGAAGTAGGCGATGAAGCTTTTGAAAAGGTACTTGAGAGGTTGAAAAAAATGATGTCACACAAAAATATAACTGTAGATAGGTATAAAGATACTGAGACAGGAGTCGAACAGGTTATATTTAGGGATTCAGAGACAGGTAAGGTTATAAAGGAAATGCCATCAGAAGCGGTACTTGAGATTGTAAATAATGCAATTGAGAAAATGGATTCATGGTTGTTTAATAAGGTTGTGTAAACGATAAATAGGTAAACAGATATAATATAAGAAAAAGGGATTCTTTTAGACTAAGAGTCTCTTTTTGTGTACCTTCCAACATTTACAGGTTTTAATTACGGTATATTCGTAGTATAATGAAAAAGTATTGTGAATGAAAACAATTTTAAATAAGGAGGGAGGTAAGTAATAATTGAACATAAAAAATAATGAAGGGAATGGTGATATGATTAGGAATCATAAAATTAGATGGTTAGTTATATTGTTTTTGAGCTTTATGGTGGTTTTCCCAGGCAAGGGTTATGCTGATTTTACATATACCGTTAAGAGTGGGGATACACTATATTTGATAAGTAAAGCCTATTTTGTATCAATAACTAGCATAAAGACTGCAAATAATTTAACAACAGATTATTTATATGTAAATCAAAAAATTACAATACCAACTGATAAAATAATACAATATACAGTACTGTCAGGAGATGCATTGTGGAAAGTAAGTCAAAAGTATAATACTACTATTGATAGAATAAAGACATTAAACAACCTTACCTCCGATTATTTGACTGTAGGACAAGTGTTGATAATAGAAAAAGATACAAATAATACATATGTGAGTTATAGAACTCATACAGTTAAAGCCGGAGATAATTTATGGGGTATAAGTACCTTATATGATGTTACTATTAGTGGAATAAAAACTTTAAATAGTCTTACAAGTGATTATTTAACAATAGGACAAGTATTGAAAATACCAGCAAGCATAGTTTATCCTATTGATTCTGTTGTTGCTTCAAAGCTTATAGTATTTCCATTTAAAGCAAAAACTGATTATCAAGCATTTACTAATAATTACGCAGCAGCAAGAGATTACAGCACTACTGGAGCAACGAGAGTTCACGAAGGACAAGATATCATGGCAAATAAGGGAACACCAGTATATGCGATGGGAGCAGGGGTGATAACAAATATTGGATGGAACGAATATGGCGGTTATAGGCTGATGATCAAATTAGATGGAATAAGCTACTCATTATACTATGCACACTTTTCGAAATATGCAGATGGTATGTATATTGGAAAGAAAATTTATGCAGGGGAACTGGTGGGGTACGTGGGTGACACAGGGTATGGGCCAGAAGGAACAAGTGGCAAATTTGCACCTCATCTTCACGTAGGTATATATAAAACATCAGATATGTCAACAATAAATCCATATCCATATTTAAAGAAACTAATTCAATAAAAGTGTGAATCTTGGAGAGTGGATAGTAATATAAAAAGAGGTGTTTTAGATAAGAGAATATTAAAAGCATAAAATAAAATCCTTTTTGTGATAATATATTACAAGAAGGATTTTATTTGTATAAAAAATTAATATTAATTGCAAATAAGTTGAAAAAAGACTATTGACTTTTTTGTGCATTAGGAATAAACTATTATAGTCCTAAAAATTAATATAAGAAATAAAGTTGGGGGTATGTATCGTGTTTGGCTTAACAGGAATAGAGTTATATGCATTTATATTATTTGCTAAAGTTTTAGAGGTAGCGGTAAGTACATTAAGGATAATACTTTCTTCTAAGGGAGAAAAAATAAAAAGTTCACTTGTAGGATTACTTGAGATAACATTATGGATATATGTAGCAGCAGGGGTACTTAAAAATATGGACAAGGATCCAATGCTCGCAATAATATATTCGATAGGGTTCACTTTGGGTATATATTTTGGTGGTATATTAAGTAACAAGCTTTCGTTTGGTAATGTAAAAGTCAGTGCGATAGTTAAAAGTAAGGATGGACATGAGCTAGCGATTAAGATTAGAAGTCACAATTTTGCAGTAACGGTTTTTAAAGGGGAAGGTATGCATGAAGAGAGACACCTTTTAATAATGATGATTAAGAGAAAAAACTTGCATAAACTTATTGAATTATTAAAAGCATATCAAAATAATATAGTTATAGACTATATAGATACTAATATCGATTATGGTGCATATGGTATTTTTAAGAAATAAGGATTCTTTAAATCAAACAAATCTAAAATAGATAAAAGAGGCGTTAAAATGATAGAAAATAAACATAAGGAAAATTGTGAGAAAAATTGTTGCGGCCTGTGTTGTACAAAAATCGAAAACATAGGTGTTATTTATGGTAGAAACACCATACTGAGAGATGTAAACATACATATTCACTGCGGGGAGCTTACAGCGTTGATAGGTCCAAACGGAGCGGGCAAAAGTACGCTACTAAAGGCATTGCTTGGTGAAATAAAGCATACGGGGGAACTAAAATTTCTTGATGCGAAGGGCATTCATACAGGACATCCTACTATAGGTTATGTTCCACAGAGTTTGAATTTTGATGCAGGTTCGCCGACTAGTGTTCTTGATCTTTTTATGGCATGCAGATCATCCTTCCCTGCGTGGCTTTATACGCCAAAGAAAATCTTGAAAGATGTTGAAGAAAGTTTAGAACGTGTGAAGGTGGCACATCTTATAAAAAGGCGACTCGGTGCACTCTCTGGGGGAGAAATGCAAAGAGTTTTACTTGCTCTTGCACTTGATCCTGTACCAGATTTGCTATTACTTGACGAGCCAGTTTCAGGAGTAGATCAGAATGGTATGGAATTATTCTATAAAACTGTTTCAGATATACGTGAAGCATATGATTTATCTATAATACTAGTTTCACACGATTTTGATATTATAAGTAGGTATGCAGACCGTGTAGTTTTATTAAATGGTACAGTTCTTTATAGTGGTAGCCCATCAGAAGTATATAAGGATGAAAGCTTTTCAAAGACCTTTGGAATGAGAGCGGGGGGGGCGTAAAAACTATGGAAATTTGGTACAAAGTAGTAGAATTAGTCATACCTTTTGATTGGGCAAAGGCTGATCATATGTTTTTTATGAAGAATGCGCTTCTTGCGATAATACTTGTTTCATTTATTTTTGGTATATTATCAACGATGATAGTAAATAACAGGATGGCCTTTTTCTCTGATGCTTTGGGACATGGAGCATTTACAGGCGTTGTTATAGGTGGAATACTAGGTTTCGTAAGGCCTATATGGTCAGCAGTAGTATTTTCTATTATTTTTTCTCTTGGTATAACGTTAGTAAAAAACAAAAGCAAGATTTCCAGGGACACAATAATTGGTGTATTTTCTTCTGTTGCAATTGCACTTGGAATTTTTCTGTCCACTTTAGGTGGACGGAGCTTTACAAAGCTTAATGCATTTCTTGTAGGAGATATTTTGAGTATAAAGCCTTCTGAAATAGGGTTGCTTTTTTTGGTACTTATAGCTATGATAGTACTTTGGAGTTTGTTATTTAATAAATTATTGGTTGTTAGTGTCAATCAGTCACTTGCATCAAGTAGGGGACTTAATACATTTTGGATTGAGGTCATTTTTACAACGGCTATAGCTGTAATAGTCACTATATCAATGTCATGGATAGGACTTTTGGTAATAAATTCATTGCTTATTTTGCCTGCTGCAGCTGCAAGAAATATTACTTCAAACGTGCGGCAATACCATGTTGTAACAATATTGATATCTATGGTATCTGGAGTAGGCGGACTAATACTTTCGTACTACATAGAGACAGCAACTGGGGCCACAATTGTTTTGATTTTATCCATATTTTTCTTCATTACTTTTGCACTAAGGGGTAAAACTTGTTAGAAGTTGCAATAATGAGTGAAGAAAATCAGTTGGACCAAATAGAGAAGAACTGATAATAAAGTAAATAGAAAGACTATAAAAAGCAAGGAAACAAAAAATGTTTCCTTGCTTTTTTACGAGCGCAGGTATAAATTTTATTCTACTCTTAAAGGAGTGCCGTAGATTGTAACAAACTTAATTGAATAAATATCACATAGTAAAGTATCAGGAGAACCGATAGGTCTTATCAGTACATAACTTGCACCTACAGATAGAAGTGTTCCAATCCTATCCATCAAGGGACCAGTAGATCCGATAAGAAACTCTATTCTCATCATTTTACCTATTTGTGTACGTAAATAACCTGGAGTATAATAAGTGCTTTCTAAGGTCTGTGGTGGTTGCTCTCCGGGTATAGGGGACATCCCAGGTAATCTTTGACCCTGTTGCATGGGTAACGGTGTAGGAGTGGGCCCAGAAGGCATACCTGTAGGTAGTTCTGATGGCATGGGCGTCGTAGGTGGCAATGGTGCCCTGTTTGATCTTTGTGAAGTTTGATTAGAGTGAAAATCACGATTGTAAGAATCCATATTCATTCCTCCATTAATATTATTTTTTACCTAGTTGTTGCATATAAAGGGGTCGGTATATAGAAGCAATGTTGTCCTACTGTATTGAAATAACTTCCTGACCGATTTGGAGGGAAATAATCAGTACATCCGGGTGAGTAGGGATTGAAATACCAAAGAGAATCATTAGCACCTTGATGTTTGTTTCCAGCTAATGCCCAGTCAGCTATATCATAGTGAATCTGCTCAGGAGGACTCGACCAAATTGTCTGAGGATTTACTTCACCATAGGCCATAGGCATCATGCATGTATACTGGTAAGGTTGATTAATGACATTCCTTAGATTTCCCCCGCCAGTTCTAAGATACTCGCCATAAGACACATGAACTCTATTCATTATAGAAGTTGCTACAGCTTTCATTCCATTTTCGCCTTCACCACCAGCTTCGCACTTAATTAATCTTGCAAATAATTCCCTTGTTGAATATGCCATAAAATCACCCTCATATCAGCTAATTTTTAGTATAGTAAAGTATATTAGAATAAAGCAAAAAAATGCAACCGAATTATTATATTTATGAGAAATGTTTGACAACGCTAGACTATGGTTTTAAAACACGAAAATAATTTGAATAAAATAGTCAAATAGGATAATACTTAAAATAAGAGAATTATAAGGTAAAACACAAATGTAAATAAAACCCAATAAATAATAAAATATTATAAAAGATACTGATATAATAAACAGAAGTACTCTTATAAGGGGGAGAGGACATGAACAATGTAAAAATAATAATTAATGAGTGGGATCCAATAGGAGTTATAAGTTATGCACCTGAAAACACATATGATCAGGAAATAAAAATAGTGTGTAAGTATCTAAAAGATGTAAGTAGTACTGAACAACTTGCAGAAAGGATTTATGAAACATTTGTAAAACAATTCGGAACAAATATATTTAATAAAAAATCAGAAGAGTGCCTGAGTGTAGCAAGTAAAATAATGAGTACAATTAAAATGTAACGACATAAATAAATAGAAGCCTTCATAGGCTTCTATTTATTTATGTCATATATATAATTTTTTCCATTATTGTTATCCCAGTTATATGCAGTATCACGAAAACAAAGGTTTAGTTTGTTTCCTACTGGGACTGATAAGTTCGCAGAAAATGCTCCGTTGGAATTTTTCGACATCTTAATATCGCTAACATTTGCCCAATCTTCTAAGTACGAAGAACCATAGTGCAAGTATAATTCTTTTGCACCATTTTTAGATAATATACCACTATAGTTTACTTCTACAATTCCATTACTAGTTACAGGCGCAGGGGTTACGTTCACTCCTGTGTCAAAATTGTTGTAGCTCATATTTTTCCCTCTCTTAACCATTAGTCTATCACAACTTTATGTTGTATGGCGCTTTTATTATTTGTCTTTGATGCAATAATAGATAATACACCATCTTGGTAACTTGCCTTTACATTATCGGTATTAATTTCGGTGGGGAGTGCTATAGTTCGGTAAAATGTTCCGTAATATCTTTCGGAGCGGTATATATTTTTGTTGTCATATACATCAGTTTTTCTACGCTCAGCTGATATTTTGATGGAAGTCTCTGTAGCATAAATATCGAAGTCTTTTTTACTCACACCTGGAATCTCAGCAGTGATTACTATATCATTTTGTGTTTGATACACATCTACCTTAGGAATTGACGATGCTTCAAATGTTCTAAAAGGTGAAAATGTATCGAAATCTCTAAATGGATTCCATTCCGTTAAATTCATATAGTTATCCTCCTAAAAAATATTTTCAAGTATATTATGCTTAATAAGTAAACCAAATATTCAGTTTTTTAAATTTATTTTAATAAAAATATTTAAAGAATAATCTTTGTATTTTATATCGATAAATGTGCATATAACAAGACAAAATTCGACAAAGACATTGACAAAAGAACTCTGAAAGTGTATAATTTACATTGTGAAGTTAAAAAATATATAGGGGAGTTGAAATTATGAAGTCAATAAAAAGTAAGATGATATTGGGGATATCAGTAAGCACTTTTTTAATTTTTGTAGTGTCTATATTATCAGTGGGGATATTAATGTATACATATGCAACAGAGCAATCAGCGAAAGTAGTAAAATTAGAAGCTAACAAGATATCGGAAGAAATAAAAGACAAGGTTAATTCTAGTTTTTCTGTTGTGAGGGGGTTGGCGAGCGACTTTCAAGTTTTAAAACAACAAGGATATGTAGATAGGGATGTTTACAATAAAATGTTGATAAACTCAGTAAAAAGCAATCCAGATTTATTAGCAACCTGGACAGCATGGGAACCAAATGCCTTTGATGGTAAAGATGAGCACTTTAAAAATCAACAAGGTGATGATGATACAGGAAGATTTGTTCCTTACCAGTTTAGAGATGGAGATAAAGTTAGCTTAGTTCCACTTGAGGCTTATGATGAGCCAGGAGCGGGAGATTATTATTTATTAGCGAGGGATAGTGGACAAGAAACAATACTGGATCCATATCTTTATAATGTTGGTGGAAAGCAGGTACTTATAACGTCTATCGTAGTACCAATAAAAATCGATAATAAAGTTGTTGGGGTTGTAGGCGCAGATATATCTTTGGAAACATTACAAACTATTAACTCAAGAGTTAAATTATTTGATACCGGATATGGAATGGTATTATCAAATACTGGATTATTTGTTGCACACCCTAAAGCAGAATTAGTAGGAACGAGTATTTATGATACTAATTTAACTAATAAAGAAACTATAAAGGATGCTATAACAAATGGAAAAGAATATAAGGCACATGAAAAACTATGGAATGACAATAAAGAATCTACGATGGTATTTTTACCAACTAATTTTGGGAATACAATAACACCTTGGACAATTGCAAGTGTTGTTCCAGCAAATGAGTTGACAAAAGAGGTAAATAAAATAATAGGTGTATTAATTATAGTTATGATAATAGGATTAGGATTACTATTTCTTATTATTTGGGTTATTTCAAATTCAATATCGAGTCCAGTTAAAACAATGGAGAAATACTGCACAGATATAGCGAAGGGTGACTTTACAAGTTATATAAAAGAAGAATACACAAATAGAAAGGATGAAATAGGCTCACTTGCGAGAGGGTTTAATTTAATAACTGAGAACATGAGAAAAACAGTCAATTCAATTACAGGTGTATCTAATAATTTGGCACAGTCAGCGATAAAAAATAAAGAAATTTCAAATGATATGACAAACGCGTCTAGAGTACAAGCTACTTCTATGAAGGAAACATCTAGTACCATGGAACAAATGGCAACCGCTATTAATGACGTAGCAGATAATATAAGTAAGCTTTCGGAAATGATTAATGTAACCCATGAAAGTGGAAGTCTAGTAAGACAAACGGGAGAAGAAACAATACTAATTTCAACACAAAGTAAAGAAGATATGGATATAATAATCAAAAAAATAAATATTATAAGTGACTCTATCATAAGACTCTCAGGGTCAATACATGAAGTTGGAGACTCTGCATCACAGATAAAAAGTATAGTACAATTAATAGAAGAAATAGCGGGGCAGACAAATTTGTTAGCTCTTAATGCAGCTATAGAAGCCGCAAGAGCAGGTGAGTCAGGGAAAGGTTTTGCAGTTGTAGCTGATGAAATCAGAAAATTAGCAGAGAATTCAACACATGCTACAACAAATATATCTGAATTAATTGGAAAAGTAGAAAATGTAATTTCAAGGACAGTAGAAGAGTCAAAAGAAAGTACAAAAGTAATTGAAGAAGGTGTAGTAACTGTAGAAAATGCAGGAGTTAATTATAAAAAGATATTTGATGCAATAGATAATAATAATAAATTAGTTATGAAAATGCTTGATAATATTAATAATATGACAATTACCGCACAAGAAGTATCAGCTACTACAGAAGAACAGGCTGCAACAACACAAGAACTTTCAGCTACGACAGAAGAAGTGCTTGAAATGGCTGACAAGATATTTAATAATAGTAAGAACGTTGCTAAAAGTTCTGAAACGTTAGAAGGTATGGCAACTGAGTTACAACAATTAATTTCTAAATTTAAATCATAGAAGTAATGTAAAAAATAAAAGTAGTTTACGAATCTACTTTTATTTTTTACAATTAAAAACCTTGCTTTTTGATAAAAATGTGATATACTAATTGTAAATTGTAGATGTACAAAAGGAGTGACAAGATGAAAATATTGTTGGTTGCTCTTGTTTGATATTTTGATAAAGGACGAGCCTTTTATGACTCGTTTTTCGCGTTGAATTAAAGGAAGGAGAAAAAACATGGATATAACGAGAGAAGAATATAAGATAGAGGAAAAATATTTAAGTAATGTAATGCTAAAGCTAGATGAACAATTGAAAAAAAGATCAGGCGAATATGACATAAAAAAAGAAGAATTATTGGAAATTAAAAAATATGTTTGGACACATAACATAGATGGTGCTGAGAAAGCATCTTTTATGGGTGAGATAGCCATGAAAGAAAGTATGGAAGATTATCTAAAAGCTACGACAATCGCTCTACATAGGATGCAAGAATCAGCTTATTTTGGTAGGTTAGATTATAAAGAAACTGTTGAAAAAGAGATAAAGCCTTATTATATAGGGATTGGAAATTTAATAGATGAGAATACGCTTGATATTTATGTTTATGACTGGAGGACTCCTTTCGCCAGCATGTATTATGATTATGAAACAGGGCCAGCAGTTTATGATGCACCAATGGGAACTATAGAAGGCGATATTTTTTTAAAGAGGCAGTACAAAATAGAAAAAGATAAAATAAAATATATATTTAATAGTGATGTAAAGATAGAAGATGAGATATTACAAGATGTATTAAGCCAAAACACAAATGAAAAGATGAAAAACATTGTTACAACTATACAAAAAGAACAAAATCAAATAATAAGAGACGAGGGGCATGATGTTTTGGTAGTGCAAGGACCTGCAGGTAGCGGAAAGACATCAGTTGCTTTACATAGGATAGCATATCTTTTATACAAGCACGGCAAGCAAGTGAGATATAATAATATATTAATTTTCTCGCCAAATCAAGTATTTATGGATTATATATCAAGCGTACTTCCAGAAATGGGTGAAGAAAACGTACTACAAACCACATTTAATGAATATTCAATAAGTTTCCTAGAGGATGAGTTTGAAAGTATAGAAAGCTTAAATGATCAATTAGAATACATATATAGTAATGAGGGGAAAAGAGAATCAAGATTAAATGCAATAAAGCTAAAAATGTCAGTGCAGATGCTAGATATAATAAACAACTATATCGAATACATAGGAAATGAGATTTTGAAAATGCAAGACATAGTAATAGAGAGAAAAGCAGAACAGACAAGACATACAGGAAAAGATGAGAAAGTTGTGGCTATTACTAAAAGTGAAATGAGTAAGTTGTTCTTTGATGATTATAAGGATTTACCAATTGTAATGCGTATTGATAAAATAATAAATAGAGCCGTCATGATATATGATGATGGTAGATTATCTGATAAAAAGATAGAGGAACTAAGGAGAAGATTAAAGAAAAATATTGTAAAGATGAATGCTCTTGATATGTATAAAAATTTGTATAAAGATAAAATATTATTCAAAAAAATAATTGAGAAAAGTGGCGCAAAAGGTTATGATATAGATGCAATATGCGATGATACTACTCGTAAACTTGATAACAAAGAAATATATCATGAAGACATAGCACCACTCTTATATTTGCAAGGTAAAATGCAGGGATTTTATAAAGCAAATACTATAAAACATGTGATGATTGACGAAGCACAAGATTATTCTGTAATACAATATGAGATTGTAAGAAATATATTTACTAATGCAAAATTGACAGTGTTAGGTGATATAAATCAGTCAATACATCCTTTTGTTGATTATAAAGACTATGATTCAATCAAGCAAATATTTACTAAAAATAATTCAGTTATAATGAAACTCAGCAAAAGTTTTAGGTCAAGTTCAGAAATAACAAAGTTTAGCAGGCAAATTTTAAATGATGATACCATCCAAGAAATAGAAAGATATCATGGTAAGCCTCAGATCTTTAATGTGGAAAGTGACGCTCAAATAATAGAGGGAATAGTAAAAAATCTACAGGAATTTAAGAGTGAGCATATGAAAAGCGTGGGAATAATATGCAAATCATCTGAGCAAGCTAGTGAAGTTTATGAAATGTTGAAAAATAAAACAGATGTTGACCTAATAAGGAAGGATGATATAAAATTTAGACATAAAGCTGTAATTATTCCATCTTATCTTGCAAAAGGGCTTGAATTTGACGGAGTAATATTGTACAATATAAATAAAGAAAATTATATTGAAAATATAGATAAAAAATTATTCTACACTATGTGTACGAGACCATTACATAAGCTTGTAATGTACAATATAGGAGAGATAAACAGTTATATAGAGGGGATAGATGAAAGCTATTATGATGTGCAGAGTACAAGATAATTGAGTAAAGTGCCAAAGTAAATATTAAAGAATATAAAAATAAAACAGGGATTACACTTTGCAATGACAAGTGTGGGGTATATAAAGGAGGATGAATCTATGCATAAGAAGTACAATTCGATATATTTTATAACAAATAAAATTACATTTATTATATTTGGAGCGATTCTTACATCAATAGGACTCGAAATGTTTTTGATACCTAACGAGATAATAGATGGTGGAGTAGTCGGTATATCTATTATACTCAGCTACCTTAGTGGGTTGCCACTCGGAATATTCACATTTGTAATTAACATACCATTTTTCATAATAGGATATAAATACATAGGTAAGATATTTACTATAATAACTATTTTTTCGGTAATATGTCTGTCAATAGGTGTATCAGTAGTTAGTAAAATAGGTTCCGTTGTAACAGAAGATTTATTGCTCGCTGCAGTATTTGGGGGAATAATAATTGGAGCAGGAGTCGGACTTATAATAAAACATGGCGGATCACTAGATGGAACTGAGATAGTTGCAATAATATTAGATAAAAAAACGGATTTTTCGATAGGTGAAATAATAATGTTTTTCAATCTTTTCATATTGAGTAGTGCTGGGTTTGTATTTGGTTGGGAAAAAGCCATGTATTCGCTGATAGCATATTTTATAGCATTCAAGACCATAGACATAGTTGTAGAGGGATTTGACGGGTCTAAAGTAGTAATGATTATTTCGTGTATGCATAAAGAAATATCAAAAGCGATAATAGTAAAGTTAGGTAGGGGTCTTACGTTGCTTAATGGAAAGGGTGGATATGATGGTGCAACAACAAATGTTCTGTACGTAGTTGTATCTAGACTCGAAATATCAAAATTGAAAACAATAGTACAAGCAATAGATGAATCAGCGTTAATTACTATAGGAAATGTTGAGGTTATAGGTAAAGGGTATAAAAGAAAAGATTCCTCAAAGGTAGTGAAAGTTACATGTGAAAGTACGACGAATGACGAGGAAGAGAAAAAAATAGAGTAATAAAAAGGTTTGAAAGCACCTTACGAAGAACTTTGCGTCGGGTAGGAGTGTCTATTTATTAAAAAAGAAGGCTGATGCTATGGATATAAAAAGAGTTGATACAACTAATGTTACTAATATTGAAACAAAAAGGGTAGAACATACAGGAAAAGACTTTTCATTTACGCTTCTAAGTAAAATAGAAGAAGGACAACTCAAGGAGAAACTCAATTTATTGATGGGGGATATATCGGTCCAAGGCAAGCAATTATCAGAACATATGGATTTCAAATATTTAAAAAAATACAGGGCTCTTGTTACTGAATTTATAAATGAAGTGGTAGCACATTCACATAAGTTTTCAAGAGAAAATTTTTTAGATAAAAGAGGACGACATAGAGTTTACGGTATAATCAAGCTAATAAATAAAGATATAGACGACCTTGCACAAGAATTAATAAAAGAAGAAAAAGATCACATCTCGATTTTAAACAGGGTTGATGAAATACGAGGGTTGTTGCTTGATATAATAACATAAAAATCGAAAACAGAAAATGAAATGTAGAAAACAAAGAGATAAAGAATTTCTAATTCTTAACTTTCAACTTTCAACTTTCAATTTTTGACTGTATTTTACGGGGGTGAAGGTTTTGAATAAAATAAGCATAGATTTAGATGCAGTTAGATTTTATAATATGACATTAGAGCAGATGGATGAAGAATTTAAAAAAATGAGTGAATATGGTATAGAGGCTATAAATATGGAGTATAATATATTCTTGGATGAATATTTAGAGATGTTTATGAATAATATTCTGCAGTGTATAAAATATAATAATATGCAAGTAATATTACGTTCGAGGCCAATTGATGGATATTATACTGAATATATTGATGATGAACAATATCAAAAGTCGATAGTTAAGCATAAACAATTTTTGTATAACTTATATAAAGTGTTAGAAGAAAATGGAATAAAACAAGGCGTAAAGGTTATATTTTCTGGATCAAAATGTGAGGATAATGAAACGCAAAAATACATAGATAAACACGTATGGTTTTTCAAAGAACTAGCAAGCAGCGTATTAAACATGGGCATTGAAATACTTATAGAAGTTCAAGGAGCAAAGCCGACACGAGGTAGAGTTGTAGGTGACACATGGTCTGATTTTGAGTATATGGCAGATGAAATACCAAATATTAATTGGGGTATTTGTTGGAGCACTGCAAATTCAAGGTTGAATTTTGTGGAATACGATGACCAGTTGATACCATCTAAAAAGATTCTAGATAAGGTGAAACTTGCAAATATAAGAAATAATGTAAGCCAAAACTTTGATATTTCTATATATAAAAATGAGGTTCAGGAGCAAGAAATAAAAGCATTAGTTATAAGTGAATATACTGGTATGTTTAATTTGGAATATATATATGTACAGCTAGAGTATAATGATATTCCTTATTACGAAGTTTTTGATGGAATATATTATTTGAAGTGTGTCTTGAATTATTTTGAAAAGAAGAATAAAGATGGAGGACTTTTGATTATAGAAGATATCGAGAAAATGAATAGACAATCTATAAGGACTATAATAGATAAAGAAATAAAGGTAAGAATACCGGAAAAAGAATTAGAATTCAGTGAAATCGAAATAGCAACACACAGTTTAAAAGTGTGGGATAAAGAGTATTTATTATTTGAAGATAATAAAGAGTTTCAGATTGAGATTTATTATAAAGATGAAGACATGTTAAAGCTTAATATTAAGTTTATGATGATAAGGGATGAAACAGAACGGCAAGGATATGTATTTAAAATAATTGATAAAGTGCCAGATGTAGTTAAGAAAATTTATAAATTGGTATATTTGGTAGACTAAAAGACGTAAAAAGCGAGGTCAACTGACTCCGCTTTTTGGTTTTTATAATCGCACATAGTAGGAATCGAACCCACAACATTCAGATCCGAAGTCTGATGCTCTATCCAGTTGAGCTATATGTGCACGAAAGTACGCAAAAAAACAGATGTGAAATCAGAGCTTTTCTGAATTCTAACATCTGATTTGCTATGTTTATAACGGAGAAGGAGGGATTTGAACCCTCGCACCGTTTTTAAGACGATCTAAGCCCTTAGCAGAGGCTCCTCTTTAGCCACTTGAGTACTTCTCCAAAGTTTTTCATACAACGTAATTAGTATTATAACATGCAAAAATGCAAATGTCAAGACACAAAAAATAAAAAAAAATGGAAAAGCAAACAAACCAAAAAAACTTGCAAAAAGGCTTGAATTTTTAGGGACTATTAGATATAATGAGTAGTAATTAAAAATGTGCAGTTAGAAAAATGTTCTTAGCAATGAAAAGAATTGCTACTTATAAAAAGTAAAGAACAAATTTTAAAAATTGTGCATTGTGAACTGTAATACAGGGGGATGAAAAATGGCTGAGAAAATTTTTGATAAAGAAAGATTGAAAAATGAAATTCTTGAAAATATTAAACATTTATCAAGAAAGACAATTGAACATGCACACATAGACGAAATATATAATGCAATAGCTTATACTGTAAGAGAAGAAATCATGGACCGTTGGATAAAGACACATCAAGAATATCAAACGAGAAATGTAAAACACTTATATTATATGTCTATGGAGTTTTTGCTTGGAAGGGCACTAGGAAATAATCGGGTCTTTGACAGTTGTAACTAAATAAAATACCTACAAACCTTTTAAAAAGGTTATTTTTTTGTCAATTTTTTCGCAAACTACTTGAGTATTTTTGAGTA
>C687J13239_1000104_pt1 | contig 61523 bp, 49 predicted proteins | sample RifGroD2_FD_13239 | JGI IMG/M metagenome (IMG submission 13239) | reverse complement strand
ATACTATAAAAACACAACAGACAAAGTATTCCTACCAAGTCTAGGAGAACTAGCAACATATGTAGATGGAGAGACAAGTCTAGGAACAGATTACCAAATAGCATATACAACACAGCAAGCGAGAGACCAAAGTAACTATGCAAGTGACCCAGCAAATGATACAACAGCATGGTACTACTGGACGAGGGACGCATATACAGCCAACTCGTACAGCGTCCGTTACGTGAGCACGGGTGGCACGGTCGTCTACGGCAGCGCTTGGTACGGGAGCAGCGGGGTGCGCCCAGCTTTGTACTTAAGCGAGTCGAGTATGACGTTAGATGGAGCGAGCGGGCTCAGTGCGGAGAACGCAATGACGATAACGTGGAACTAAAGGCGTGGTAATAATGTAGATAAGCACAAGCCGTGTAATTAACGGCGTACACGATAACGAGCTTCAAATATAAAAGCCCTAGATGGGCTTTTATATTTGGTATAAGTTTTATTTTTAGGGAGTGGAAAGTGTGAGGGGAGATGCTTTTTTGATATTTGCGCCGTAAGGCGCCGGCTATGTACGGCTTGAAAGTAAGGTAACTAGAATTGGTTAGCAGGAATGAACGAGTTCATTTAAATGTTTAATATATACAATTTTACTTACCCACCTCTGAATTTACGGTGATACAATAAAAAAAACAAATATTTTTAAAAATCATATTGACAACTGTCGAAAATTGTTGTATTATAATCTTGCCACTTAAAAGCCAAACTTATTATCTTTAGTATTGTGTGTGAATGGAAACAATCACCACAAAAAAGAAGAAGTCCGAAAGGACTTCTTCTTTTTTTGTATGGTTAAAACTGTTCAATCATATCTATTCCTAAAATACTCATACCATTTTCAACCACTTGTTTAATAGCAGAAACTAAGGCTAATCGTGCTGTTCTTATCTCCAAATCATCTATATTTATGATTTGATATTCGTGGTAATACGTTGAGAACTTTTTCATAATTTTGTAAATATGGTTCGTTATATACTTAGCCTCGAAATCTTCGGAAGTTTTTTCAATTACTTTTTTAAATAACAGAATATCTTTTGCAAGAGAATACTCAGAAGTAAGTGTTAATTTTGAAAAATTTATCTGTGCATCTGCAAATTTAAATTCAGATTTTCGTATTAGAGAACAAATTCTAGCATAATTATACATAATATAAACAGCAGAATCACCCTCGAACCTTAAAGCTGAATCCCAATCAAAATTTACGGTTCTTTCTCGAGATGTTTTTAGTATTGTATACTTCATTGAACCATATCCAATTTTTTTGGCAGTTTCAAGTGATATATCTTGATTGTTTTCTTTACTGTTTTTGATTGCCATATCTATCGATTCCCTCATGAAATCTTCTAGTAAAACAACTTTGCCTTGACGAGTAGACATCTTTTCACTATTTAACAAAACATAAGCATAATGAACAATCTGAGGAGCTTTGTAACCTAATATGTCTAGGGCTGCCCTTATTTGCATAAAATAGACCTTCTGATCTTCACCAAGCAAAATTACATTGTTTTCAGAGGATTCATTAATTTTATCTATAGAGTATGCAATATCTCTTAATGAATACAAGGAAGTCTTGTCACCTCTTGTAAGAACAATAACAGGAGATTCTAAAGGAATGTCAAAGCCTTCTAAATTTAAGACGCATCTATTATCTGCATCTATAAACATCTTTCCAGTCTTTTCAAACTTCTGTAGAATATCATTTGTTGTATTATTCCAAATATATTCAGATTCATATTGAAACTTATCATAATAAATGCCTAATTCATTAAATGCTGATACCTGACCTGTAACGCATATGTCTACAACTTTTTTAAATTTGTTTTTCACTTCGATATCATTATTCTCAAGTAAATTTAAATAATTGAAAACTCTTTCTTCTAGAGATGGGTCTTCTTTTACTTTTTCATTAATATCAATGTAAATTTTTAGAATCTCTTTGAAGGAAACATCGGGATTATTTAGTTCATCCATTGCTAAGACTAACATAGCAATTTGTTTGCCGATATCATTGACAAAGTAATGAACATTGACATTATAGCCTTCGAATCTAAAAAGTCTAACAATCATATCACCGATTAGTGCATTCCTAGCTCGACCTATATGTGCAGGCGAGTTTGGATTTAGACTAGTGTGTTCTATTAATGCATTTTTTCCAATTCCAACCAGAGAAGATCCGTATTTAGAGCCACATTTTCTAACATCACTAATAGCACTAGATATTATAGGCATTTTTTTGAGAAAAAAATTTAAATACGAGCCTGCGATTTCGATTTTATCAATATATTCGTTTGAAATGAAAAGTTCTTTCAATTCAATTGCAATATCGTTAGGGTTCTTTTTTAAAGCTTTTGAAAACTGAAAGCAAGGAATTGCAATATCTCCCATAGTTTCTTCGGGTGGAATTTCTATTATCACACTTTCAACATTAATATAATTTTTAATAATATCTTCTATAATAGTATAGTATTGTTTCATAAGTTACCTCCAAAAATTAAATTTATTTTATAACAGTATATCAAAAATATTCCAAAAAATCAAGGCTGAAAAATTAATCCTTGATTTTCTTGGTAAATAAGTGTAAAATGAACATGTAAATTAATTTAAGGGATGTGAATTCATGTACAATATAGGTATTGACATTGGGGGAAGCAAGATTGCTGTAGGTATTGTTGATGAAAGTGGCAATATTGTATATAAAGATCAGATACATAATGACAGTAAGATATCTAGTGAAAGAGAAATAAAAAATATTCTTAAAGAGATTAAAAACGTTATATTAAGTTATAATTTAGATTATTCAGATATAAACTCTATAGGTGTAAGTTTTCCAGGTAAGGTAAGTAAAGAAGGAATTGAAATTGCACCTAATATATCTATGACAAATATAAATTTAGCTAAAAGACTTTCAAGATACATACAGATACCTATTTATGTAGAAAATGATGGTAACTGTGCAGCAGTTGCAGAGTACGTTCATGGGTGTTTACAAGGAACCAAGGATTCCATATGTGTAACACTAGGTACAGGCTTTGGTGGTGGTATAATAATAGATGGGAAATTATATACAGGTGCAAACGGCGGTGCAGCGGAGTTTGGTCACCAAGTGATAATAATGGATGGGCGAGAATGTGGATGTGGAAGGCATGGCTGCCTTGAAGCATATGCACCAACAGGGGCATGGGTGAATAGAATAAAAGAACAGTTAGAAGAAAATAAAAGTTCAAAGATATATGAGTTAATAAAAGGTGATATTGATAAAGTTAATGCAAAGACAATATTTAAAGCAATAGATGCGGGTGATGAATTTGCTATTGGATCTTTGAAGGAGCATCTAAGGTATGTGGCAATAGGCATAATAAATTTATTTCAAATTTTTGAGCCAGAGGTAATAGCAATAGGTGGGGGAATATCGGGTGCAAAAGAAAAATTTTTAAATCCGCTTTTAGATGAGATTGATAAGCAGATGAAAAAATGTATCTTTGGTTTGGATGGTACCAAAATAAAGCTAGCAGAGCTTGGAAATGATGCGGGAATAATAGGAGCGGCAGAGCTATATAGATTTAAATAAATATCTAATGCGCAACTGTTCATATTTAAAAGCATACGCTAATATAATTAATATAGAAAATTATAAGAATAGCAGAAAGGAAGAGACCATGAATATAAAAAATATTATAGAAAAATTAAAAGAAAAAGTTGAGGAGAGAAATATATTAAAAGATGAGATATTAGCAGATCATACCACATACAAAATAGGTGGACCTGCAGATATATTTGTAGTACCTCAAAATAAGGAGGAGTTAATTCATAGTGTGAAGGTGTGTAGGGAAAATAATGCAGAATACGTGATATTGGGTAGAGGAAGTAATATTCTTGTATCAGACAATGGTTTTAGGGGAGTAGTCATAAATACGGGAGATAATTATTCAAAAATAGAAATAACTGATGATGAAATATATGCCGAAGCAGGTGCAGGACTCATAAATGTGTCATATAAAGCCTATGATAGCTCGCTCGTCGGGCTCGAATTTGCGTGTGGTATACCCGGGACTATTGGTGGGGCTGTATGCATGAATGCAGGGGCATATGGTGGAGATATGAAGCAAATAGTTACAGAAGTAGAGGTAATAGATGAGAAAAATGAAATTAGCATAATAAATAATGACCAGATGCAATTTGCATATAGGCATAGCATAGTGCAAGAAAAAGGGTATATTGTATTGTCGGTTAAAATGAAACTTATTAAAGGAAACAAAGAAGAGATAAAAGTGATAAGAGAAAGGCTAAAGGTCCACAGGATTAAAGGTCAACCACTTGATATGCCAAGTGCCGGGAGTGTGTTTATAAGACCAGATGGTAACTTTCCAGGGAAGATGATAGAGGACTTAGGTCTTAAGGGATATACTATAGGAGGCGCACAAGTATCTGAAAAACATGCTAACTTTATAGTGAATATTGGTAATGCAAAGGCAACCGATGTACTCGAACTAATAGAATACGTGAATAGCGAACTAGAAAAAGGATATGGAATGAAATTAGGAGTGGAAATAAAGACATTAGGAAAAATGTAAAAAACAATTTTTATAACACAACCTTTTTGATAATATTAAAAGGTTGTGTTTTTTATTGCATTTTTACTTTACTAATCAACATAAAATATGTATAATGTATTCTGTATTAAAATAAAATTAATATTAGGGCATAAGATACCGAAAAAGAAAGGAATGAGTGAAATTTGGAAAAGCTAATTATTAATGGTGGAAGAAAACTTGTTGGAGAAATAAATGTAAATGGTGGTAAGAATGCAGCTGTCGCTATAATACCTGCAGTACTTCTAGCGAGTGAGGAAACTGAAATAAAAAATTTGCCTCATATAAGTGACACCAAATTACTTGTAGACATATTAAAGAAAATGGGTGTTAAGTGTGAATTTATAGGAGATGTACTAAGAGTAACAAATACACAGGTAAATGATTATAAATTTGATTTTGATGAAGTAAGTAAGATGAGAGCTTCATATTATTTTATTGGAGCTTTGCTTGGAAAATATAAAAAAGCAGAGTTGCCACTTCCTGGTGGATGTAATCTTGGGAGTAGACCAATAGATCAACACATAAAAGCTTTTGAATTATTGGGAGCAACGGTAAAGATAGAGCATGGTATAATAAAAGTTGAGGCAGAGAAGTTAGTAGGTACTAAGATATATTTGGATGTTATTAGTGTTGGTGCGACTATCAATACGATGCTTGCAGCTGTTTTGGCGGAAGGTGAAACAATAATAGAGAATGCAGCTAAAGAACCACATGTAGTTGATTTAGCTGACTTTCTAAATAAAATGGGTGCGAAAGTACAAGGAGCAGGAACAGATGTAATAGTAGTTGAAGGAGTAAAAAAACTAGATGGTTGCACACATGTAGTGATACCAGATCAGATTGAGGCAGGCACATATATGGTTGCAGCGGCTATAACTGGTGGAGATGTAACTATAAAAAATGTAGACCCAAAGCATATGGAGTCAATAACTGCAAAACTAAAAGAGGCAAATGTTGAAGTAATAGAAATAGGGAATACTATAAGAATAGTGGGAAAAGATGATTTGGTAAGCATGAACGTAAAAACCTTACCATATCCGGGTTTTCCAACAGATATGCAATCTCAAATGGGAGCACTCTTATCTATAGCAAAAGGTACGAGCATGATAACTGAAACAATATGGGCAAACCGATTTAGATACACTGATGGATTAAATAGAATGGGAGCAAAAATAAAATCAGAAGGAAGCGTAGCAGTGATAAAAGGGGTCGATAAACTGACAGGTGCTAAAGTAACTGCTCCTGATCTTCGTGGAGGAGTAGCCCTTGTACTTGCTGGACTTGTAGCAGAAGGAGTAACGGAGATATCTAATATTGAACATATAGATAGAGGATACGAAGAAATAGAGGAAAAGCTAAATAGTCTTGGGGCAAGTATAAAAAGGATTGAAGAATGAAAATAACAATAATAACAGTAGGCAAGATAAAAGAGAAATATTTTGAGGATGCAATAAGTGAATATAGGAAAAGATTAAGTAAATACTGCAGCTTGGATTTTATAGAGGTGCAGGATGAGAAAGCACCCGAGAGTATGAGTCGAAAAGAAGAAGAAAATGTAAAGGAAAAAGAAGGTAAGAGAATACTTAAAGGCATAAAGGAAAAGGACTATGTTATAGCACTTGATATAAAGGGTGAACAGAAAACATCAGAAGAACTAGCAGAATTTATAGAAGGTTTAGCTGTGCAGGGTAAAAGTGATTTGACATTTGTAATAGGTGGGTCGCTAGGTATATCAAAAGAAGTGTTGGATAGGGCTGACTATAGGTTGAGTTTTTCGAAGATGACGTTTCCACATCAATTGATGAAGGTTGTATTGCTTGAACAGGTTTATAGAAGCTTTAGGATTATAAAAGGTGAACCTTATCATAAATAGATATATACCAATTATTTCAGTAATAAAGGATGTTAATACACATCCTTTATTTGTTTTTGCAAAAAATGTTTACAACTACATTAGTAAAGTGATATAATTATTTTACATAATTTATAAGTGCAAATAAAGATCTTTTGCAGGGTAGATGCCAATGTATCTGTCTATAAGCAATTGAGATAAGGATAAAATATGAAAAACATAGAAAAAATACAGGGAACAATTGAAAGTATAATATTTAAAAATAATGATAATGGATATGCTGTATGTAGACTTTTATGTGACGGGGCAAAGGATGGCATTATTTGTGTTGGAAACATTGCGGATGTGACGGTTGGAGAGACAGTAGAAGTTGAGGGATGTTATGATGAACACGGGAAATATGGAAGTCAGTTTAAGGTAGTAAATTATCAAAAAACCATCCCAAGTTCAAGGGAAGGAATGGTTAAATATCTAGGATCAGGTGTTATAACGGGAATAGGTGAAAGGCTGGCTGAGAGGATAGTTGACAAATTTGGAGATGACACATTTCGCGTAATAGAGTCTGATTATTTAAAATTATCAACTGTGAAAGGTATTAGTCTTGTAAAAGCTAAAGAAATAAGTATAACTTTTGCTAAGCAGGCAGAGATAAGACAAGTAATTATGTACCTTTCAAAGTACGACATTAGCACTAACTTGGCTATAAAAATACATGAAATTTATAAAGAAAACACAATAAAAGTTATAGAGAAAAATCCATATTCTCTTATAAAAGATATACGTGGTATAGGTTTTATACAAGCAGATGCAATTGCACAAAGAATGGGTATAGTAAGTAATGACGTAAATAGGGTAGCAGCGTGCATTGTATATACATTGTCAGATGTCATAATGAGTGGGCACACGTATTTACCAAGAACTACTCTAGTTGATATAATAACCAACACGTTGATGGTAGATAGTAATTTGATTGATAATGCATTGATGAATTTACATATAAAAAGAGAAATATATACAGATACGATAAATGGCGAAAAAGTAGTATATCTTGAATGGCTTTATATGGCTGAATGTGTAGTGGCGAGTAAAATAAAGGAACTATCAGGTGAAGAAAAAGGTATAGAGAAAAATGTACTAAACAAAAAGATAGAAGGACTTGAAAAAAATAAGAATATAAAATTAGCACAAAAGCAAAAGCAAGCTATACATGAGGTTGTGAAAAATAGATTAACTGTAATAACAGGTGGACCAGGGACCGGGAAAACTACACTTATAAACTTTGTACTTGATATACTACAGGAAGAAAAGAAAGTAGTAGTTCTCGCTGCACCTACTGGAAGAGCAGCCAAAAGGATGACAGAAGCTACGGGTATAGATTCCCAAACAATACATAGATTGCTTGAAGTTAAAGTAATAGACGAAGATAGGGAATATCAAAGATTTCAAAAATGCGAGTCAAATCCGATTGAAGCCGATGTAGTTATAGTTGATGAGGTGTCCATGCTTGATATATACATAGCCAGCAGTTTGCTTCGCGCGATTATGGGTGGGAGCAAAGTAATATTTGTCGGTGACCATAATCAACTTCCACCAGTAGGGCCGGGCAATTTTCTAAAAGATCTAATAAATAGTGGAACGGTACCTGTAGTAGAACTTAAAGAAATATTTAGACAATCAAAAGATAGCCATATTGCCATATATGCGCGTGATGTGAACGAAGGAAATCACCTCTGTATTACGGAAAAATCTACGGATTTTTTCTTTATAAAAAGAAATACGAGTGATGGAGTTATCCAGATGATGAAGGAACTCATAGAAAAGAGGCTACCATCGCATCTAGGTTGTGAGACGAAAGATATACAAATACTCACTCCAATGAAAAAGGGATTATTAGGCACAGAAAATTTAAACACAGTATTTCAGGATGTAGTTAATCCAAAGGATAAAAATAAAAAAGAAAAAGAATTTTCAAAGAAGAAATTCAGAGCTAATGACAAGGTAATGCAGATAAAGAATAATTATAAGCTTGAATGGGAGAAATTTGGGTGTGAGGGTAAGGTCATAGAGGGACAAGGCGTATTTAATGGAGAACAAGGAGAGATACTGGATATAAATGACGATGGAAGTGTGAAGATAATATTTGATGATAACAAAATAGCAGATTATTCAGGAATGAGCATGGATGAGATAGAACTATCATATGCCATGACGATACACAAATCACAAGGAAGCGAATATCCTGTTGTCATAATACCACTATTATCAGGGCCAGATGTGCTGTTTACTAGGAATTTGTTGTATACGGCTATTACAAGAGCGAAAAGAATGCTTGTTATTGTTGGTAGTGTTGAAGCGATGAACAGGATGATAGATAATAATAGAATAGAGAGTAGGTACTCTGGGTTATGTGAGAGATTGGGGAGATGAAAAAAGTAATACTTTTGCCCAGTAGCAAGGACTGATCCTGCGGGAAACATAAATGTATAAAATATTAATAATTTTTTAAATTTATATTGACAAAATTAACAACAAGGTATATATTATTGATAACAACAATATTAAACGAGGAGTGGTTATTATGGTGAATATATTATTGAATCAAGCTTTAAAAGAAGTTGAAAAATTAAATAAGGGAGAGGTGTTTTTAGTAAAAGATTTATTTAAAGGATATGAATGGAACAGAATTCCTAAAGAAGACAGATTGCTTCTAGGAAGATTATTTTTAAATGAAATGGAGAAAGAGCATGTAACTGAAATTCAAATACTCGACAAAACTTCATCAAAGCAACAAAAATATAGTAGAGTTTGAGGTGATGCTATATGGATGAAAAAAAGTAGATAAATTTGAAGAAAAGATAAAAATTGATAGAGAGTTAGCTAAATATACTACTATGTCTAATGATAAAATGGTATGTAATACCTGTGGGTATAATGGAATTATGGGAGCAGAACCAATGCTCTCTAAGGGTGAAAACAATGTACTTTTCGTTATACTTATTGTATTTGCTATTGCTACACAAAAGATAGAGGAAATTAATAATTTCGTAGTTGCCATAATAATCTTCGGCATATATTATTACATCAAGAATAAAAAGCATTATTTTTGTATTAAATGTGGACGAAAAATAATGCAAAAATAATAATAGAACGAGGAGAAACATAATGAATAAAAAAAACTGAGGGCTTGTGCTTTTATAGGAGAAACCGATATGTTAGCAATAGAAACTAAAAATATACAAAAATATTATGGTGTAAATCAGATTTTAAGAGATGTGTCATTTCAAATAAATGAGAAAGAAAAAGTAGGTTTTGTTGGGCAAAATGGTTGTGGAAAGACAACTTTGTTTAAGATAATAACAGGGAACGAAGATTATAAGGAAGGGAATTTGACTATAAAGAAGGGGCTTACAGTTGGGTATTTAGATCAGATTCCAAATTATGATGATGGATGCAGAGTGGTGGATGTTTTGAATATGGCTTTTGAATATGTACATAAACTAAGTAAACAGATGAAGGAAATTGAGTGTGAGATGTCTGTTTTGAAGGATAAAGATTTAGAATTAGTGGTTAAAAAATATGCGGATATTCAGAATATGTATGAGGCTAGGGATGGGTATAAAACGGAAGAAAATATAGCGCGGGTGTGTAATGGTTTAGGTTTTGATGAGAAATTTATAAATAAGCATTTTAATAGTTTGAGTGGTGGGGAAAAGACGAAAGTAATTTTGGCGAAGATATTGCTTGAGTCTCCAGATATCCTTTTACTCGATGAGCCAACAAATCATCTTGATATAGATGCGGTTGAATGGCTGGAAGATTTTATAAAAGAGTATAGGGGAACTGTTTTAATCATTTCGCATGACAGATATTTTTTAGATAGGGTAATAGAAAAAGTTATAGAGATAGAGCGAGGGGAAGCGGATACATATCAAGGAAACTATACTTATTATATAGAAGAGAAGGAAAGAAGACTACTTGAACAGAGTATGGTGTATAATAATCAACAAAAAGAAATTGGTCAAATGGAAAAGGCGGTACATAGGTTTAAAGATTGGGGCGCGAGAACAGGCGGAGATGCAATGTTTAAGAAAATGCGTAATATGGAAAAACGAATCGAAAGAATGGATAAAATAGAAAAGCCCATACTAAAGCAGAAAAAGATGAAACTAGTACTTAACGAAGCTGCAAGAACTGGTAATGAAGTATTAGAGGTAAAAGATTATGGTAAGAGTTTTTACGATAAACAGTTGTTTGAAAACGCAAATTTGAAACTAATGCATTTAGATAGTGCTGTGCTACTGGGTGGAAATGGTTGTGGAAAATCGACTATTGTGAAAAGCATGTTATATGAGTATATAGAGAAATTGGATGATAAAAAAAGAAGAGATTTTCCATACATACAGGATTTAGAATTATATAAAAAAGATTTTGGAACAATAAAATTAGGGACCAATATAAAGCTTGCATATTTGGATCAAAACATAACCTTTACCTGTGAAGAACATACTGTACTCGAAGAGTTTAGGGAAAATATATATATTGATGAAAAAGAAGCTAGAAACACATTGGCTAAATTTCTGTTTTGTGGGGATGACGTGTTTAAAAAGGTCAAGAGTCTTTCTGGTGGAGAAAAAACTCGGTTAAGACTTGGACAACTAATGCAACAAGACATAAATTTTTTAGTACTTGATGAGCCTACAAATCACCTAGATATTGATTCAAAAGAAGTTTTAGAGCAAACACTTATTGAGTTTGACGGGACTATATTTTTCATATCCCATGACAGGTATTTTATCAATAGAATAGCAAACAAGATATTTGAGGTAAAGGATAAAAAGATAATTTGTTACAATGGGAATTATGATTATTATAGAGGGGAAAAGATAAAACTTAATAAAACAGAAACATCTCAAATATTAAAAAAACAGAAAGAGCAGAAAGATAAAAAGGCATATGATTCAGGAGTAGAAGAAAGAACAAAAGCGACAAAAAAGCAGACCCTAGAAGTAAAAATATATGGACTTGAGAAACAAATAGCAGAGATTGATCACGAAGCTCATAAAAATGGAAATGAATATGAGAAAGTGAAGGAATTATATGACTTGAAAGAAAAAATACAAGTTCAGTTAGATGATTTGATACAGGAATGGTTAAACTATTAAAAATAAGTATAAATTCATATAAATTTATTTTTCTGTTTTTGCTTGCAAAAATTGTAAAAATATGTTATAATAAAAAAATCGTGCGTGAATCGGATAGAAAGTTATCACATGTCTAATGTGATTTTGGAGGAGTTAGGGGTTTTATTTAGAAGCCCCGAGGATGATACCGCTTAAGGTAGGTTCATAGTATTATGGTATAATGCTGTGAACAACGCTAGTAATCTTAATAAAGTTTATTAAGATAATAAACTAGCTCATATTCTGATCGTGGCGAAAAATAAAACGATGTGAGATATATACTCATTATCAAACTTAATGAATCTAAGGAGATAGAAAATGGAAGAAAAAAGAATTGAAGAATTAGGATGTTCACAAGAAATAATGAAGGCAATAAAGGAGATGGGGTTTGAAGCAATGACTCCCATACAATCGCTTTCAATACCTTTAGGATTAGAAGGAAGAGATGTTGTAGGACAAGCACAAACAGGAACAGGGAAGACGGCAGCATTTGGGATACCTATTATAGAAAAAATAGATGTGAAATTGGAAAAGACACAAGCCCTAGTATTATGTCCTACGAGAGAACTTGCAGTACAAGTTGCAGAAGAAATAATTAAAATCGCTAAGTATAAAGTGGGCATTAATGTTCTACCTATATTTGGTGGACAACCAATAGATAGACAAATTAAAGGATTGAAAAAAGGTGTACAAATAGTTATAGGTACTCCTGGTAGAATAATGGACCACTTAAGAAGGAAAACACTTAAGTTTGACAACCTTTCTATGTTTGTACTTGATGAAGCAGATGAAATGTTAAAAATGGGATTTAGAGAAGATATAGAAGAGATATTAAAAGGTGCAAAACCAGAAAGACAAACTATGCTTTTTTCAGCAACTATGCCGAGACAAATAATGGATATTATACACAAATATCAGAAAAATCCACAAATAGTTAGAATAGAGCATAAAGAACTTACAGCACCAAATACAGAACAAAGATATGTAGAAGTAAAGGAAAGAGATAAAGTTGAAGTACTTACTAGACTTATTGATATGTATAACCCAAAGCTTTCTATGGTGTTTTGTAATACAAAAAGAAAAGTTGACGATGTTACAGAACAAATTCAATCAAGAGGATATATGGCTGATAAAATTCATGGAGACATGAAACAAGAATTGAGAAGTAATATATTAAAGAAGTTTAAAAGAGGTACTATAGAAATATTAGTTGCTACCGATGTTGCAGCACGTGGACTTGATATAGACGAAGTTGAGGCAGTTTTCAATTTTGATATGCCTACGCATGAAGAATTTTATGTTCATAGAATAGGTAGAACAGGTCGTGCAGGAAGAGAAGGTAAATCATTTTCTTTAGTAACTTCTAGCGAATTTAATTCACTCAGAAGTATTATGAAATATACAAATAAGAAAATGGAAAGCCACAAAATTCCTACTGCGGGCGATGTAGAAAACCTGAAAACAGAAGCATTTTTAATTGAATTAAAAGAAAAAATAGATAATGAAAATTTAGAAAAATATATTAAAATTGTCGAAGGTCTTATAGAAGATAATTACGCTGCTGCTGAGATAGCTGCTGCATTATTATCTATGAAGCTAGAGCTTCCAATAACTAATAAAGATATCGAAACATTATCGACCTTTAATGAAATGGCAGGAGCAAGAGATTCTAGGGATTCAAGAGATATGGATAGATTGTTCATAAATATAGGAAGAAACAAAGGTATTACTCCAAAAGATGTTGTAGGTGCGATAGCTGATAAAGCGAGAATACAAGGAAAATTTATCGGAGATATTGATATTCATGAAAATTATACGTTTATTGAGATACCTGGAAAATATGCGGAGCAAGTAATTGCGGTAATGCAAGGAAATACTATTAAAGGCGCAACAATAAGCATTGAGAAATCAAGTGGAAAAGGGCAAAGTAAGAAAAGAGGTAGCCGCACTTATGATAGCAGAAGTAAAAGTGGTAGTGAAAGTAGAGGACCAAGAAGAGACGATAGAAGATGGACAAATAAAAAATAAGAATATTGCAAGTTAACGTATAATTCTAAAGATATGAGGGATAATTATATACATAGATATCATATTTTTAGGAGGGTCATATGAATAAAAAAATATTAATTTTAGGAATTTTAGCAGGTTTAGTTGTAATGGTGGTAGCTTGTACAAAGGCTACCGAGGATCAAACAGGGCAGACTGATGGGGAGACAACTCAGGTTATATTTGAAAAGCTTGAAACAGTTCCATCGGAGTTAAAATCATCAATTACTGATGTACAAAAGATGAAAGGCTATGGAGTAATAAAATCCGATGGTGATGAAAAAAATATTTTCATAGGCCTTGGAGAAAAGCCTACAGATGGATATAACGTAGACGTGAAATCTGTGCTGGAGTCAGGTGATAAAGTTGTCATAGAAATAGATGAAATAAAACCTGCTGCAGATGCAAAAGTTACTACAGGCAAGACATATCCGTATATTATATTAAAAGTAAACACAACCATGGAAACTTTTGAAGTAATAGATACAAAGGGTGAAAAGTTTACAGATGTAATTGAAGATACAACTGAAAAAACTGAGGATACTGAAGATAAAAAAGATACTGAGGAAACTAAAACTGAATAATAATTATAGGGGATAATAAATTTAAAGGAATTAAGCATTTGCTTGATTCCTTTAAATTTATTATTATTTTTAACTTTTATATTGATAAAAACAAGATGTTGGTTTATAATAAATGTAGGAATTGGATTCGGTGCTACTAGCACAGAGAAAGGATGGATAAAAGTATGTTTTTCACTAAAAATGTTGGGATAGATTTAGGTACAGCTAATACACTTGTATATTTAGATGGCAAGGGAATTGTTATAAATGAACCGTCAGTTGTGGCAATGGACATAAACACTAAGGAAGTAAAAGCGGTAGGGCTTGAGGCAAAAAACATGATAGGTAGAACACCGGGAAACATAGTTGCAATAAGACCAATGAAAGATGGGGTTATTGCTGACTTTGACACAACACAAGCAATGTTACAATATTTTATAAACAAGGCATATAAGAGGAGCATTTTTACGGCAAAGCCAAGGGTAATAGTATGTATACCGTATGGTGTAACAGAAGTAGAAAAAAGAGCAGTTATAGAAGCAACTATACAGGCAGGTGGAAATGAAAGATCTACGTATCTTATTGAAGAACCGATGGCGGCAGCAATAGGTGCAGGACTCCCTGTAGCACTTCCAATAGGAAGTATGATTGTTGATATAGGTGGGGGAACTTGTGAAGTAGCTGTTATATCGCTAGGTGGTATAGTAACAAGTAAATCTCTTAGAATAGCTGGAGATGCACTTGACGAAAACATAATAAATCATATTAAAAAAGAGTATAACTTAATGATAGGTTACAGAACAGCAGAGGAAATAAAGATAGAAATAGGAGCAGCATATATTGAATCTGATGAGGAAGACTATGCTAAATCTATTAAGGGCAGAGATCTTATAACAGGACTTCCTAAGACAATTACTATATCGTCTTCAGAAGTAAGTAGAGCTATAAAAGATTCTGTAAACGCAATTGTGGATTGTATAAAAGCGACCTTAGAAAAGACTCCTCCAGAACTATCAGCTGATGTAATGGTAAATGGTATTACACTCGCAGGTGGAGGTGCTTTGCTTAGGAATCTAGATGGACTTATAAGTAAGGAAACTGACATGCCAGTATATGTTGCTAAGGATCCATTGACATGTGTTGCTAGAGGTACAGGTCTAACGCTCGAACATATTGATAGTTTAAGAACGGTACTTATTTCACCTAGGAGATAGTGAAATGTGCCAGTGCTATGCACATATCACTATATAACGCAAAGGATGATGCAGGTGTATACAAATAAAAAGAGTCATAAAGGCAAATATATAGTTGTGGGAACAATAATACTAATAATAACGATAGCTATAACAAGTGAAAAAGCAAATTTTGCAACTAATATTACTAGTTATATAACAACGCCAGTGTATAGATTATTTAATGGTATAAATAGTCTTATTGGTGGTTCATTTAACTATATAGCAAGAATAGGAACACTCGAAACAGATAATGAAAAATTGCTAAAAGAGAATGAAAAGTTAAAATATGATAATTTTATACTAAATGAATTTAAAGAAGAAAACAAAGAACTTAGGAATCTTTTAGAGATGTCAGAAAAAGATACGTATCCCGTTGTAACTGGCGCAGGAGTTATAGGTGTTGATCCAAGTAGTTATAGTAAAATCTTTATAATAGATAAAGGTAAAAACAATGGGGTAACTGAAAATATGGTAGTAATAAATTATCAAGGACTTGTAGGTAAGGTAATACAAGTAAATGACATTTCTTCAAAAGTGATGGCAATTACTGATGAGGAAAGTGCGGTTAGCTGTATGTTACAAAGAAGTAAAGAACCGGTAATTCTTAAAGGTGCCAATTTGCAAGATAATGGCGATGTATGTAAGCTTGATTACATAACAACTGATACAGATATTATTGAAGGAGAAGATATAATTACCTCAAATATTAGCGATATTTATCCAGAGGGAATACCTGTGGGAAAAGTAATAAAAATACAAACGGACTCATCTACTCTAGTAAGACAAGTATATGTTAAACCAAATGTTAATTATAGAAGGATAAATAATGTATTACTAATAAAGAATAAATAGATAAAAAGTAGGGATAATGAAAGAATTGTATAAACTGTAGTCTGGAGTTGGTTTTTTGAATAATACAGTAAAAACAGTATTAGGGTTATTCATATTTGCTATAATTAATACAATTTACATAAGATATTTTAATATAATGGGCATTACACCAAATATAAATGCTATAGTTGTTGTACTTATCGGACTTAATATGGGTATGGCAAAAGGTGCGTATTATGGCTTATATTTAGGGCTTTTGATTGATATGATTGTAGGATCGAGTTTAGGACTAAATGCACTTATTTATATGTATATTGGTTATGTTTCAGGAGCACTTGCAAAAAGAATGTATAATGAAAGCATACTTATATCTACAATTGCGATAATCATAGCAGATATTTTTTATAATCTAGTGATATACTGTACACACTATTTACCTAAAGATTATGAATTTATAAAATATTGTATAAGAGTGCTATTACCTGAAGCAATATATACTTTAGGATTATTTTTATGTATATATTATTTGATGGTTTTAATTAGAAAACAAATAAATCAAGGATTATGAAAGAGCAGATAACAGAGAAAGCACATCTTGTATGTGGCGAATGGAGTGGAAAAATATGGACCCTAATATAAAAAAATTACTATCTAATAGAATATATGTTTTTTTGCTTGTAGTTCTTTTTGGTTTTTTAATAATTACAGCAAGGTTATTTACACTACAGATTGTAAAAGGTGAAGAAAATGCAAGAAAATTTGAAATTAGTATTACAAGAGAGATACCAATAAAATCCACTAGAGGCTCGGTGTATGATAGAAATGGCGTGCCCATAGCGGATAATAAAATAGTTTATAACGTTAAGTTTGATAGTAGTAATATCCCAGATAATATTAACGAAGAACTTCTAAGTCTTACAAAGATATTAGAAGAAAATGAACATAGTATAAATGATACTATGCCTATTACAATAGAAAAGCCATATAAATTTTTGTATACGTCAGTGGATAAAGAAAAAAGGTGGAAAAAAGACAATGGACTAAATGAGAATCTCTCTCCAGATGATGTAATTACAGAATATATAAAAAAATTCGATATAGATACAGAAGGATTTACGGATAGGGATATTAGACTTTTAGTGGGTCTTAGAACCGAAATAAATAAAATGAGATATAGGAAATATAACCCAATAGATATAGCGACAGATGTATCTAAAAAAATAATTACAATAATAGAGGAGAATAGTGTAAAGTATCCAGGAGTATATGTAGAAGCAGAACCAATTAGATATTATCCAGATGGAGAAACATTTGCACATATTGTCGGATATGTGGGAAATATAAATAATGAAGAACTAACAGCGTTAAAGGATAAGGGTTATACAGAGTCCAACATATTAGGGAAACTGGGTATAGAAAAAGAAATGGAATCAGAGCTAAGGGGCATAGATGGTGAGAAATATGTTGAGGTAGACAATTTTGGTAGGGTCCTTGAAACGACAAATATGACTGAATCAAAAGCTGGAAATGATGTGTTTTTGACTATAGACGCTAGACTTCAAAAAAAAGCTGAAGAAATACTAAAAAAGAAACTAACAGATATAATTATATCAAGGATTTTTAGTAATAAGCCTGACGAACAAATTTCGGTTGAACAGATATTTACAGCTTTAGTAAAAAATAATGTAATAGATGTAAATAAGATATTAAGTGAGAAAAAAGAGTACCAAAAGAAAATAGCAAGTAGGGTAAAAGAATATAAGAATACTAAGGGGCTTGACAACTCAGAAGTTTTATATGAATTATATAATGAAAAAAAACTATACTATTTAGATATAATAATGTTACTTATAGAACAAGGCAAGATAAATACTACTGACGCCGAAACGAACAATATAAAAGCAGGAAATGTTTCATATCTAGGATTTATAGTAGATAGAATGAGAAAAGGCGAAATAACCCCACAGGATTTAGCTTTTAACCCAGCTACAGGGGCTGTAATAGTTGAAGATGTAAGTACGGGTGAAATATTATCACTTGTAAACTACCCAAGTTATGATAATAATAAATTAGCAAACAATTTCGACTATGAATATTATAAAAAACTTTTAAGCGATACGACCACACCACTTATAAACAGGGCTCTTTCTCAAAGAAAAGCACCAGGATCTATTTTTAAAATGATAACTGCAATTGCTGGACTCGAGGAAAAAGTGATAGGACCCAATGATTATATTTTTGATGAAGGTGAGTTTACAGAAGCAGGAAAACCATATGCAAAGTGTTGGTCATTTAGAGAATCAGAGGGATCAAGTACCCATGCAAAGGTTGATATAAGAAAATCACTAGAAGTGTCATGTAACTATTTTTATTATGAATTATCGTATAGATTAGGGTTTACAGATAATGGAGTTTCAAGAATAGCGACAAAAGGGATAAATACACTTAATAAATATGCAGCAATGTTTGGGTTAAATGAGAAAACAGGAATAGAACTTGGGGAACTTGAATCACTACCACAATTATCAAGTCCTGAAAATAAAGAGAAATCTATTTTAAGATACAATAAAAAAGCAACAGTATACCAGACAAATTGGTATGATGGAGATACAATAAGAAGTGCTATAGGACAAGGATGGAGCAATTTTGCACCTATACATATAGCAAAATATATGTCTACACTCGCAAATGGAGGATATAAATATAAAACATATATAGTAAAAAGTGCACAAACCAGAAAAGGCGAAGAAATTATGAGAAAATCGCCAGTAATAGAAGAAAAACTAAATATTGATCCTAAAAACATAAAAATTGTACATGAAGGCATGTTAGAGGTTACAACTGGTGTACAGGGAACAACAAGAAAGTTTTTTGCTGATTTCCCTATGAAAGTTGCAGCAAAAACCGGTACAGCTCAAGAAGGCACAAAACCTGCCCATGCATGGTTAGTTGCATTTGCACCATATGAAAAACCACAAATTGCGGTAGTAGTTATGATACCATATGGATATGCATCAAGTAATTCAGTTTCAGTTGGCAGAGATGTAATAGCTGAATACTTTAACTTATATAAAGAAGAAATTGGTTACGTGGAAATGGAAAATATTTTAGTTGAATAGATAAATATATTCAAAACGAAAGGAAATAAATCATGAAAAAAGAGAATATCGTGTTATTTAAAGGAACGAAGGATGGTATAATTGTTTTACTTGACAATACAGTAAGTTTTGATATAATAAAGGAACAGTTAGAACAAAAAATTTCCGATGCAAAGGATTTTTTTGGAGGGATAAAAAGCAACATATTTTTAGATGGAAGAGAATTAAATGATGGTGAGGAAAAGGAGTTAGTTTCTATAATATCAAATAAAATGAATGTGAATGTTGAATGTATAAAGAAATTAAATAAAGAAAAAAGACTAAAAGATAAAGATTCATTAATCTTCGAGAATGGATTTGGAGAAATTAATACAAAATTTCATAAGGGAACCCTGCGTTCAGGGCAAAAAGTAATATATGATGGTAGTGTAGTAATACTTGGAGATGTAAATCCAGGTTCTGAAATAACTGCGACAGGGAATATAATAGTACTAGGAGCACTTAAAGGTATAGTGCATGCAGGTTGTCAAGGTGGCAAAGCTTTTGTAACGGCATTAAAAATGAATCCAGTACAACTTAGAATAGGTGATATAATAGGCAGGGCTGCAGACAAAAAAGATAAAAAAACTGAGGCAATTGCAGAACTTGCATATATAGACGATAATATGATATACATTGAACCGATAGATGGAAAAGGACTTAGTAATTTGTAATGTATCACATAATCATGAATTGTGGGTTAATAACAGGGGTGAAATTTTATGGGATCTATAGCGATAAATGTAAATATGTTAGATATAATTGCACTGTGCTTGCTTGTAGCAGCGATGGTTTATTTATATGTTGCATATAGATTCAAAAAAGAAATCAAAAAAGGAATAATTAGAATTTCTAAGGAAATAGATAAGATAGCTGATGATAAACAAGTACGCTCAAACGATGCAAATAAGAACTTGAATCCTGTATATAATGCACTCAAAAAGCTCGAGGTAGCTATAAATAAAAAAAATAAAACAAAAGAAATGATATTTGAAATGGCTCAAACCCTTGCGGTAAATATAGAACTTAAAAATCTTCTAAATGAATTTATAAATAAAGTAATGGAAGCGTCGTTAAGTCAATGGGGAGCATTTTATATACACAATGACGTTACCAATAAGCTGGAGATCAAATCGTCAATTGGATTCTCAAAAAACTTATATAATGAGTTCGATATAGATATTGGTGAAGGATTAGTAGGGCAAGTTGCACAAACAAAAAAGATAAAGATAATTTCTGATATACCTGATGATTCAATTTATTTGTCAAGAACATTTATAGGTAAAATCAAACCCAAAGATCTGATTTTAGTTCCTATAATAACAGGAGAAAAACTAGACGGAATATTAGTTCTTGGAAGCATCTATGGATACAGCGATGATCACGTAATTATACTAAAAGGAATAAGAAGCTATCTTGGTATAGGAATAACTAACGCGATGGCATACGAACGGACTCAGATGTTGTCAAAGGAACTTAAATTTCAAAATGATATAATTCAAAACATGAATAATGACCTAGAAAATAAGGTAATAGAGAGAACAGAGTTTTTAAACAATGTAATAAACAGTATAAAAGACTATTCTATAATATCTACTAGTAAAAACGGCATAATAACCACATGGAATAGAGGAGCAGAGATAATAAACGGCTACTCATCGGATGAGATGATAGGAAAAAACATTTCTATGAATTATTCAGAAAGAGATAGAGAGAATGGAAAAGCAGTAAAGGATTTCAAAATAGCAGAAAAAAATGGAGAATATCTAGAGTACGGATGGAGAAACAAAAAAAGTGGAGAAAGATATTTTGCTGATACAATAATAACACCAATATATGATAATAATAAACAAGTAATCGGGTTTACAAATATAATAAAAGATATAACATCAATAAAGTCAATGGAACAAGCGTTAATGAACGAAAAATTATTTAAAAATAAGATAATGGAATCATTCGAAAGAGCTGTAATACTTATAGATACAGCAGGGATAATACAGGATATGAATGATAAGCTACTACAAATTACAAATTATCAAAGATTTGATTATTTAGGAAAGTATGTAGCAAAATTGTTTGAAAATGAATACGAGATAGAAGAAAAGTTAAAGATGATTATGAAAGAAGATATAAGAATAAATTGGAATACAAATATAATTATAAAAGATTATGGCACTAGATATGTTAGTATAGAAGCAGAAACAGTGAAAGATAATGAGGGATTTGTAAAGGGTGTAGTGGTCTTTGTAAGAGAATAAAAAGCTTCGGTTGCGAAGCTTTTTATTCTTATGCATGTTTCTAGATTGTCATTGCGAGTAACGAAGCAATCTCATGTTCTTTACTGAGACATATATGTTTTTCAAAAGATATTATTTCTTTTCTTTTTGAAAGACCAAAAAGAAACAAAAAGTCTTTTCTCCCCTAAATCCCCGCTGGGGACTTTACTCGCAGACTTAGCTATTCGAGTAAAGAACGCTCTCACGCGCACGATTGCGAGCAAGGAGCTTCGCAAATTTATTTACAAGATAAAAAATAAAAAAATAAAAAAATAAAAAAATAAAAAAATAAAAAAATAAAAAAATAAAAAAATAAAAAAATAAAAAAATAAAAAAATAAAAGAATAAAAGAATAAAAGAATAAAAGATAAAATAATACAAGATTGTATCTGTTATATCCACTAACAGGTATGTCCCGGCGCTCAGTAATTTTGAGCGGAAAGGGCAGACCGTTAAGAGCTACTAACCAAAAATAAATTAATCTTTTTTCCTAGTCCGCAAACTGTTTGAGTAGAGTGCAGCGAATGCGGAACGAGCGAGTTCTTGCGGCCTATTCCCCAAAGGATGGGGTTAGGGGTTGAGTTTTTTTGTTACTTTTTTTTGAAAAAAAGTAAAGATACTTTAACTAATTAAAAGACAAAAGATTATAAGATAGAACATAAAAACAGATACTCGCAAAGTGAAGTATCTGTTTTTATAGGTTTATTCCTCAACTGCAGTAGTCTCAGTCTCATGAGGTATATTATCTATATCAGTATCTGATGTGTCCTCAGGGGCCGTAGATACAGGTGGTATTTGAGATTCGGGTTGTTCCACTGTATCTGGTATAATAGGCATGTCAGACGTCAGTTTTGGAATTTCATATTTTGCATCCTTGATTTTGCCCCTAGCACTGGCAGAATAAATAGATGTAGGAGGCCTCTTTATATATATTTTCTCTACTTTTAGGTCTGCTGGTGTTTCGGCAGTTGCAAGTTTTCCATTTGAAGAATTTATAGTAACTTTTTTATGAACATCGCATGTGGTCTTAGGTTCTGTTCCTTGAATAAAGTATTCATTTCTTGCGGTAGATCCACGAGGATCATTATCGCAAAGGCCTGAAACAGCTAATTTTCCAGACTCTGTACATATGTTTTCTGTCACTATATTTGAAGGCTTTTTAAAATCTTTATTAGTCCGTTTGGTATGTATACGTTCCATTACTTTAGACCAGAGTGTTTTATGGAAACTAGTAGTACCGCTAGGTAATGTTTCGGGTTTATCGTACCCAGCCCATATACCTGCTGTGTAGTAAGGAGTGTATCCTACAAATAATATATCTTTATTGTCAGATGTAGTACCTGTTTTACCTGCAAGAGGCATACTAATACTTTTAAAATTTGCAGGAGTTCCTGTACCTGAAGTCATAACATCTTTCATTGCACTAGTTAGTAGGTAACAAGTTGACGGTTTTAAGACCTTTCTTTTTACTTGGTGTTCTTCGAGTAGTATGTTACCGTCATGGTCTAGAACCTTGGTATAAAAGATAGGTTCGATGTAAGTACCACCGTTTGCTATGGTAGCGTATCCAGTTGTTAATTCGAGAAGTGAGACACCTTTTGTGAGTCCTCCTAATGCAATACCTGGAGACTTATCTGTGTATGTTTTTTTGTTTATTATTTCCTTATCTATTATAGTTGTAAAACCAAATGCTTTAAGATAGTTAAACGATTTTGTTATACTTATATCCATCAAGGTTTTTACGGCAACTATATTCATAGAATCTCTTATGCCTTCGCGAATAGTTGATAATCCTCTATATGCGTAATCCTGATTACTATACCAATTTTTATATTCCTTATATTGATAAGCCTTTCCAAGGTGGTATGGAATATCATCTACTACAGAAGCTAGAGTATATTTGCCAGAGTCGAGAGCAGGTGCAAAAGAAGCTACAACTTTAAAGGTAGAACCAGGCTGACGTAGACTTTGAGTAGCTCTGTCTAGGTCTCTACTCATATTTTTCTCACCTCTACCACCAACGATGGCTTTTACCTGACCAGTACTTTGTTCAGTTATAACCATAGCCGATTGAGGCTGAGGTATAAGATAGTGGCTATCTTTAACCAGTTCATCATCATCTTTAATTAATTCTGATTTAAAGTTTTCGATAGTTTTTTCTACGGCACTAGTATTTTTTATAATAATACGTTTTTCGTAATGACTCACTTTTTTAGTTGATTTATTTTTAACAGAAAGAGCGTAAACTAATTCATATTTTGCTCCTGCTTTTGGAAAGTTCTTTTCATTTATGTATTCTTCCTCAAGAATTGATTGCATCTTTTGGTCTACGGTTGTGTATATACGAAGTCCCCCACCATAAATAAGATTAATCGCTTGATTCTCATTTAAGCCTTTTTCAGTAACTAAGTCCTTCTTTACTTCACGAATAACTTCATCAACAAAGTAACTGGTATAGCTGTTTTTTTGCTTAGTAACTTGAGCATAGTTGGCAATTCGTAAAAATACATCATCTGCTAATGCTTTGTCATATTCTTCTTTTGAGATTGCCTTTAAGTCAAGCATTTTTTTAAGTATGATATGTTGCCTCTTTTTGGCATTTTCAGGATTACGAGTAGGATCATAGTAAGTAGGATTCTTAGTTATGCCTGCTATAATCGTAGCCTCTGATAGAGAAAGGTCGGATACATCTTTATTAAAATATCTATTAGCGGCAGCCTGAACACCATAACAATTACTGCTACCAAGATTTATGGTATTTAGGTATAATTCTAAAATTTCATTTTTTTCCGATTCTTTTTCTAACTCAAGAGCTAAATATTGTTCCCTAATCTTACGATCGAATTTCTTATCTAAAGTAAGCATGTTGTTACGAATTAACTGTTGGGTAATAGTACTTGCACCTTCGGATAAAGATAGTTTAGTTATATTTGTCCAAACCGCTCGTAGTATACCTTTATAATCTATACCATGATGATCGTAGAACCGCTCATCTTCTATAGAAATAAAAGCTTTTTGTACATACAAGGGTATTTCATCTAATTTAACATAGATTCTATTTTGATCACCATGAAGGCGATATACTTCATTTCCTTTAGTATTATCATATAAGATCGTAGTGTAACCTTTTGGAGTAACCATAATAGAATCTATGTTAGGCGAAGTATTTATAACGTAGACTATATAACCTCCAACTCCTCCAGCGATAGCAAAAAAAACAAGAAATAAAAAAATAACAGAGATAGAAAAGAATAGTTTTCCTTTTTTTACTCGTTTGACTTTTCTATTAGAATAATTATTATTAAGCATATTTACATCCTCCTATTTTATAACGGTTGATATATATTATATCAAATATTCTTCTCAAAATAAAGCATATTTTAGTAAAAAAATAAAATTACATTTTTAAATGTTAAAGTGTCCCTAATGTAGCACAAAACAAACAAAAAAAAGGAATAATGTTTAGAAAAATATTATTATATGTTGAAGAGAGCTTTGATATAAGAAAAAAGTATAAGATTGAATTAAATGCGTAATGTTCATAATAAACTGTAATATGTTTAAAGCTACACACTGTTTGATTACAAAAACATACACTTAATTTAAACTTTGTAGAATAGTGTAACATTTTATGATAATGTAAATGTATAGTTGTGAGGACTGAGAAAGAAATTGGTTTATGGAGAAATCTAATATAAAGAACGGAAAAATCTAAAAATATACTGATTCACAGATAGTGGGCTAAAAAATAAGGAGGCGTGTAATGTGAATATACTAAACATAGTTGTTGCAGATATAGATAAAGAATATAGAGAATCATTAGTAGAATATATGATGGAAAATGAAAATGAAAGAATTCAAGTAGTATCATTTAGTAATAAAGAACTACTAGAGAACTACGTACTAAGTAAAGGTAGTAAAATAGATATGCTTGTCGCAGATGTAAGCTTTATGAATGAAAGAGTCTTGATGGGAATAAAAAATTACGTAATATTAACCGAAAAGAATATTAAAGATGAACTGATAAATTATGATTGTATCTTCAAGTACCAATCAGGAAAAACAATTGTAAATATGATATTTGATTATTATTATGCAAGTACTGATAATAGCAAGCAAAGTGATAGTAAAAAAAGTAATATATACGCAGTTTACTCGATATGTGATAGTAAATTAAAGACAGAAGGGGCCATGAATACATGTATGAGCTATTTAGAAAAGGGCAAAAAGGTGCTTTATGTATCATTTGATTCTTTTGCATTGGTTGATATATATAATAAAAATAGTGAAAAAGGATTATCAAATATTTTATTCGAATTAAAAGACAAAGAGAATATTGAAAAAATTAGAGAATATATAACTAAAGATAGGGAAAAGGATATAGATTTTTTAGCACCATTTCAAAATTTTCTAGAATACTATGAGTTAACTTCTAAGGATGTAAATAAAATTATAAACATTTTATACGAGCTTACAGAATACGATTGTATTGTAATTGAACTAGCACTAGATTTTGGAGAGGTGACTCGTACAGTGCTCGAAAGAGCAGATGAAAAGTTTATGATATATAATGCAACCAATCAAGAGAAAATGAATAAGTTTAAGAATGATTTGAAACAGGATAATAAAAGTAGAGAGTTGCTAAAAAGTATGGAGTTTATTTCTGAAAAAGCACAGCTTGCGAATATAATAGAAAGGGTAGAGAGGGTATGACAGAAATCGTAAGTATTATAAAACATGAAGTATCCCAAATACTTGATAGCAACATAGACCTAAATGAACTCGAAATACTTGAAATAATAAAAAACAGGGTTTTTGAAAAAAGCAAAGAGGTTTACATAAAAGCTGAAGAAAAGTCGCATATTGTAGAGCAAATATATAATTCTTTAAAAAAGCTCGATGTTTTACAACCGTATATAGAAGATCCAGAAATATCGGAGATAATGATAAATGGGCCAGAAAGCTGTTTTATAGAAAAGAACAGGGGTATTACGAAAGTTAATATTAATTTTGAAGATAATGGCAAACTAGAATACATAATCCAAAAAATAGTGTCAAAGGTAAACAGGGTGGTGAACGAAGCGAACCCTATAGTGGATGCTAGACTTGAAGATGGCTCGAGAGTGAGTGTAGTAATGCCGCCCATAGCTTTAAATGGTCCAATACTAACAATAAGGAAATTTGCAGCGAAAGGGATGAATATTGAACAGCTTATCAAAATGGATACAATAACTGAGGAGGCTGCAAGATTTTTAGAAAAGCTAGTAAAAGCAAGATACAATATATTTATTTCAGGTGGTACAAGCAGTGGTAAAACCACATTTTTAAACGCACTATCTGATTTTATACCTAAGGACGAGAGGATAATAACTATAGAAGATTCAGCAGAGCTTAGAATAAATGGTATAGATAATATTGTAAAGTTAGAAACAAGAAATAAAAACGTAGAAGGAAAAGGGGAAATAACAATAAAAGATTTGATAAGGACAAGTCTCAGAATGAGACCAGATAGGGTAATTGTAGGCGAAGTAAGAGGAGCAGAAACACTAGACATGCTGCAAGCGATGAATACAGGGCATGATGGCTCACTTTCAACAGGACACGCAAATTCTACAAGGGATGCATTAACAAGGCTAGAAACTATGGTTCTTATGGGTGTAGAGATGCCAATTGTAGCGATAAAACAGCAAATATCCTCCGCTATTGATATAATAATTCATATTGCGAAGCTAAAAGATAAATCAAGGAGAGTTCTAGAAATATCGGAAGTAAAGGGATTTGAAAATGGAGAAATAGCTATAAATAAGTTATACGCATATAATTTTGATGAAAATGGAATGGGTAAATTATTAAAACAAGGTGAGCTTATAGATGACTTTAAGATGAGGATGAATGGGGAATGAGATTATGACTAACTATAATACATACATTATGACCAAGGTAGAGAAAGTAAGATGTTTAGTTCTTGCGTATATTTTTATTTTCGCTGTCTCGTATTTATTTTATGCAAATATAGTTATATCTTTATTGTTTTCTTGTTCTGCATATATGTACTTAAAGATTAAGACCAAGCAAATGATTATGAAAAGAAAAAGGCAGTTATTGTTAGAGTTTAAAGATGCAATATACTTGCTTTCAACTTCGCTTTCGGCGGGGTATTCTGTAGAGAATGCATTTAAGAAAACTTTAGAGGCACTCAGAGATTTATATCAAGGACAGGAAACATTAATAATAAAAGAGTTAGAAACGATTGTACAGCAAACAGGTTTAAACAAAAGTATTAGTACCCTTTTACTAAGCTTCTCTAAAAGGGCAGAGATAGAGGATATAACAAATTTTGTAGATGTTTTTATAACGTGTGAGAACATAGGTGGAAACCTAAATGAAGTTATAAAAACCACAAGTAATATAATAAGTGAAAAGATTGAGGTTGAAGAAGAAATTGGGATATTAGTGACCCAGAAAAAGATGGAGCAAAAGGTTATAAGCATAATACCTATTTGCATTATGCTGATTTTATCTCTAACAGCAAGTGATTACTTGACACCGTTACACAATAGTTTTGCAGGGTATGTTGTTGTAACAGTTGCACTAACCACGATTTTTACAGCAAGTATAGTTGCAAAAAAGATTATGGATATAAAAGTCTGAAAAGAATAATGTAAATCCTTATAACTGAAAAGTTTGTATCAACTTTCAACTCTCAACTTACCAAGGGGGTGCATTATGTATCAAATATTTATAAAACTAGCCCAAAAGACATTAAATAAGATTGATAATAATTATAAGAGTATTATATATAAAAAAATAAGCCTAAAGTATAATAAATTATATCCTATAAAAGAGGCACAAGATTATACAGAAAAATTTGTAGAAAAGGCTGTTGCAAATGCATATATTGGATGTTTGTGTTTAACAGTTATATTATTAATTGCTACACCGACCACTAAGCTGAAAGAAACAAATTTAAAAATAAAAGATAATAAAATAGAGAAACAAGAATTTAAACAAGGCATTGCATCAAGTTTTCTAGAAGCAACAATAAAAAGTGAAAATTATGAGGAGAAAGGGATATACAAAATAAATATAGGAGAGAAGACGCCAACAGACGAGCAAGTTGTAAGCCGAATTATAAGTATATTAGATGAGGATTTCATAAAAGGTAATAACAAGTCTTTGAGCAAGGTGAGTAGCAAACTAAATTTGTTAACAGAAAATGATTATGGGGCAAGTGTAACATGGGATGAGGACTCAGACCGGATAAACCTTATGACTGGAGAGGTCAAGCGTAAGCCTAAAGGTGAAGGGAATATAAATGTAAAGGTAGCACTAAAGGTAAACAAAGGTGATGTTACAATGAAAAAAGACTTTGATATATGTGTATTAGAAGATACAAAGACCAAGGAGCAAATAGATGTAAATAACGCATATATAAATTTAGACAAAAACATGAAAGATATTAGTAAAAACAAAGAGCAAAAATATGTAGAGTTGCCAAATACAGTAAATGGACTAAGTATAGATTGGAAGCCCTATATTCCAGAAGAGAAATCAAAGGACGATAGACCGAGCATATTTGTTGTCGGGATTTTAGGGATATTCTATCTAGGTTACCGTAATTACACACGGTTAAATGAAAAAATTGCAAAACGAAAACAAGAAATTGAAATTGAATTTTGTGAGTTTTTAAATAAATTTACACTTCTTATAGAAGCAGGACTAAATGTAAGAAGAGCAATGAATAAAATAATTGAGCAAAACACAAATGATGGTTATTTGTATATAGAACTACGAAGGCTTAATAATGATATAAATATAGGAATATATGAAGTAGACGCGTATAATGGATTTGCTAGAAGATGTAACAGTATATATATAAATAAATTTGTTTCTAATCTGACTCAAAACATAAAAAAGGGAAATGACGGTCTAAAAGACTCGCTAAAGGATATCCTCAAAGAGAGCTTCGAAAATCGAAAGAACATGGCAAAGAAGAAGGGCGAAGAAGCCTCAACAAAACTTATACTACCACTTGTGATGGTATTTATGGCAATAATTTTACTCATTATATATCCAGCAGTAGTGAGTATAAAGATATAGGAACTAACAAAAATAAGACGAGGAGGAGTAAATATGCAAACATTAAAGAAGTTTTACAAAGACGAAAGAGGTATAAACACTGTAGAAATAGTGGTAATACTCGCAATTGTTGTGGGATTGGCATTAATATTTAGGGATCAAATGTTTGATTTTGTTACCAATTTGATTGGTAGTGTGACGGGTGGAGAGGCTGATTTATCATCAAATAATATAAGAAATACAGGCAACCAGAAGATAGACTGATGGATAGTGATAAAGGTTCCGTTACAGTTGAGTTAGCAATTATTTTCCCAATAATGATATATATATTATTTTTATTAATATATATTATAATTCTAATGTATCAAGAGGCATATGCAAAGAATGTATGCGATGATGCAATTAATAAGGCTGGGAACTGGTGGACAAATACATACAAAGATTATGAAACGGGAAAAGTATCAATTGATAACATTTCTCATGAAAATGTGTATGCAAATCTGTATGATATGAACGAAAATTCTAAAATACAATTAGTTAAAGAATACATATACAACAGGCTAAACAGTAACACAATATTGAAACCTAGTAAGTTTGATATGGGTAAGGATATAAATATAAAAGTGGCAAATTTTATAATTTATAAGAAATTGTATTTGAATACGAACGTAACATACGAGCTACCAGTTCCAAAGCTTATTAAAATTTTTAATATAAGAAGTGACTATACATTTGAATTAGAAAGCAGCGTATTAATAAAAGATTACGCAGGATATATAAACGATATAAACTTTATGTTTTATGCTTATGACGAGGCAAAAGATAAGGTTGATTGGGTTAGAAAAATACATGAAGCACTAGATTCTATAAAAAAGAAGGTGTTTTATTGAGGGAAGAGCAGGGTATAGTAACGATTTTCATATTGATTGTTCTTATTGTATTTATAACTTTTGCTTGTATTTTAGTAGATTTGACAAGAATAAAGGTGTTTGAGACGAGTGTAAATAAAGTAGTGGAGGCGTCATTTACAAGTGTTCTTGCAAATTATACAAAAGAAATTATGGAGCAATATGGTCTCTTGGCAAACTATGATGATGAATATACGGGAGAGTTGTTTGGGGAGTATTTAGAGAAAAACATAGCAGAGAATCACAAGGAAGGATTTATAAATCTGTATAATACAAAAATTGAAAATATAGAAGTAACAAAAGTTTATACACTAAATAACAATGAGGTACAAAGACAACAAATTTATAAATATATGAAATATCGTGGACCTGCAAATATTGCTGAATTTTTATCAAAGTTAACAGAGATAAATAAATATGGAAATACTGCCAAACTCTCTAAATCAAAACTTGATTTGGACAGAAAGATTGGAAACATATCTAAAAAGTATGCAGATATAAACATAAAATTAAAAGCACTAGATACGCTTAGAGAGGATATTATTGAAAGCTTTGATAAATATTTAGGATATTTGGAAGAAGGAAGATACGTATCAAGTGGTGAAGAAAGAGCAAGTGTTTTAGATAAAAAAGAAAAAATATACAAAAAGATAATAGATAATTTTGAAGATAAGGCTGATTTATCTCAAAAAATAATAACAGAGATTTATGAAGCAGATAAGATGACAATAGGTATTAAGGATAATATTGTTGAGATAAATGATGTAATGAAAAAATCTAAAGAAAAAATGTTAGAAAGTTATGTAGAAAAAGCAGAGAACGAAATAAAGGGTATAGAAAAAGCTATTAATAAAAACGTTAAAACAGAATCAGAAAGTAGGTTTAAGAATAATTTAGACATAATAAAATGTGAAAAAACAAAGTTTAAAAATATTAGTGTGGGTAAAGCAGAATCTGAATTGAAAAATATAGCTAAAAATTTGAAAAAATGCGATTTTAGTCAGATTGATTTTAGTGACACAAAAGCAACGGATATATCATTTAAAAACCTTGATGATAGAAACTCACGTGCTAAGGACGCAGAGGAAATACTAAATAAATCAAGGACAAACGAAAAAGAAATTACAGAGGATTTATATAGAAAGCTGCCGTCAAACAGTAGACCATATGAAGTATCAAGTAAGGTAGACTTTGATGAGGATGCAGGGGAAAATATAAGTGATAGTGCTTTAGACTTTGTATCTAATATAGTATTTGATATTACAAATGATCTGGTAAATGAAATATATATAAATGAGTACATCATAAGTATTTTTGATAATCAAATAAACCACAAAGAAAGAATAGGTAAGAAAGAACAGTTTTTTGATTATGAGGTAGAGTATGTATTAAATGGTTGTAAAAAGCAAAGCGATAATGTTAAATATACAAATATTAAAATATTTATGATGAGATTTGCGGTAAATGCAATGCATGTTTACACTAGCGAAGCAAAACAAAAGCTCGCAGTAGGAATTGCTACAGCGGTAGGTAGTGCAACAGGAGGACTTAGCATACCTATCATTCAGAATATGATATTATGTAGTTGGGCAGCAACTGAAAGCGTAAATGATCTCGAAGTTTTGCTTGAGGGGAAATCAATACCATTATTTAAGACAGAGAAAAGCTGGACAACCAATATTGCAGGACTGCCTAAAAGCAAAGTTGCTGAGGAGAAGGAAACCAATATATATACGTCGTACGATGATTATATGAGGTTGCTGTTACTCGCAAGTGATAGTACAACGAAGGTGGATAGAATAAAAAATCTGTTACAGCTTAATCTACAGACTATAAAGAAGGATTTTAAATTAGAAAACTGCAATGTGATATACAAGGTAAGGGTAGAATTTTCAATGAACTACATGTTTATGACCGAAAGCTTTATGCCATCAGAGTATAAGAAAGAGGGAAGGCATCTTTGCACAGTTGAGACATATTTGGGATATTAATAAAGTTGAAAGGTGAAAGTGGAAAGTTGAAAGTGAAAAGAAAAGTGAAAAACCTTGTTTGGTAAGGGTGTGAGTAGATGGGCATTAATATGAAGAAAAGTGGATATATAACAGTGGAAGCCAGTATAATAATGCCTTTTGTGATTTGTATAATTTTAAGTTTTGCATACTTTATAAAGATACTGTATATAGAGCAGATTGTAAAGAATGCAATGTATGAGAGTGGAATTCAGTTTTCTCGGGATATATATTTTTATAATAAAGTAGAGGTATTTGAGACGGGAGATAGATTTTCTGATAAGTTACAAGGCATGGTAGGGTTTATCGATAAATTCAGTGAGGACATGGGTCAAGTAGCAAAAGATCTAATAAAAGATGGGGTAGATGAATCTTATAATAATTTTGGAATAGAGGTTTATAAAAATTATTTTATAGATTACATAAATACACAAGAAAACAAATATGAGTATTTAAAAGGCAAAGGGATAGAGAATCTAGATTTTTCTAACTCAATACTTTCGAAAGATGAACTATATATAAACATAACTTATGAAATAAAAAATGTGATTCCAATTGATTTTATAGGGAGTATAAAAGTATCAGAAGGATTATGTGTGAAAACATTTGCAGATGGGCAAAGTCTCTATGCACTCTCAAATAATATTGAGAGAGTTCAAATAGATTTTGATGTTTGGGAGTTAAGTAACTTCCAAAGAGGGAAAAAAATTGCTGAAATACTAGGCAATAATTTAGGTAATATGTATTATGGAATAGACAGGTTAGAAAATAAAACACTTGAGAGCATAGTTAGTGTTGATACGAGAAAAAAAACTTATTTAAATGAAGAAAATCTATATGATAGGGTAAAAGAAAAGATAGATGAAATATATATATTTGAAGAAGGCAGCAAGAACGGCATTGTTGTGAAGAAATCAGATTATAATAAAAAGGTTATGAATCTAGTATTGCCATCAGAAAACATGACTCAGTCTCAGCAGTCCCAGTTAGAAAAAGTTAGAAGGTACGCAAAGAATAAAAATATAATATTTAAAATAACGATTGTTGAAAAGGGGAATTAATAAGTGTAAAACAAAAACACAATGAAAGGAATGAAAATACATGAATGAGTTTAATTTTGAGTATAAAAGGGACATGACAAGGGGGCAGTTGGTTCTAAAAGTTGAAAGTATTTACGAAATAGTAGAGTATCAACTCAAGATGTTGCTAAATAATAAAAGTAAATATCTAACACCAATAATTATAAAAGAAGAAGATATTGTAAAGACCTTACAATATGAGATTACAAACAAGATGAGTATAAAGAAGTATCTATCAAAAAACCTTCTAAGTAAACAAGAGTTTTTGAACATAATTAGTCAAATTATAAAGTGCTTTAAAGAGTGTAAAGAATTGCTTTTAGATTATCACAATTTACTACTAGACATGGATAAGATATATATAAGCCATGATGGAAAAGAGTTGTGTATGATTTATTTACCACTAAAGAACATCTTTAAAAATAATAAAGAAATACTTGTGAACGTAATAAACAAGCTGGTTAGTAATATAAATAAATCTGAAAGCAATGTAAGTGAAATGGTTTCAAAGGTAGTGATGTACGTCAATAACGATAGTTTTAATATATTTGAATTTGAAAAGATGTTAAATGAGTTTGAAAATAAGACAGAAAAATCTGGGGGCGAAGAATATTATGAAAAGGCAGTGGATGAAGAAGCAGACACATTCAGAATGTCAACAAATACTAGTTTTATGGAAAAACTAAAAACTGCACAAGGAGTCACGGTTCAAATAATTTTTATGTTAGTAATTGGTGTTGTAGGAATTTGGTTAATGCAAACAGGAATACTACTCGAGAATATAGATAAATTCATAGGTGGAATAGTAATAGGATTAGTCGTAAATTATTTATTAGTAGATAAAATAGATATAAACAAGGAAAAAAAGATGATCAACACAAATGAAGATGTAGAATGTATGTCAAACGCAACTAACATATGTGAAGAAGATAAAACAGTAGTACTCGAAAGTTTCGCATGTTTAAAGAGTATTGATGGTGCGAACGAAGATGTAATCATAAATAAACCTAAAATTATCATAGGTAAAAACAAAGAGCAAGTGGATTATTATATAGATAATGCAACAATAAGTAGAGAACATGCAGAAATTGTAGAAACAAATGGCGTTTACGGAATCAGAGATCTAAAATCAAGTAATGGTACATATGTAAATGATGAAGAGATTACAAGTGGGCAAACAAGAAAGCTTGTAAACGGAGACACAATAACTTTGTCAAACCAAAGTTTTAAATTTGTGTGCAAGGAGGAATAAGTTGGAGAAAACAATACTTATAAATAATCCCGCAAATATATGGGTAGGGAAAGTAATAAATGATAAGTATAAAATAATGAGTCTAATTAACACAGGAGCTAGTAGTGATGTTTACTTGTGCGAAAATTTGAAAATAGGGAATAAGGCTGTAGTAAAGATACTAGCAATGGAGAGCAATAAACAATTTGATTTTTCTCAGGAAATAGATGTTTTAGCAAAAATACATCACCCAAACATGCCATATATAATAGATTTTTTCAAAGATAAAAAGCATGTATATATATTTGAAACTTACATAGATGGAATTACTTTAGAAGAGAAACTGAAAATGGATATGATATTTAGCGAAGCTACTATAATAGGGTATTTTGAACAGTTACTAGATATAATAAAGTACCTTCATAGCCTATTGCCTAATCCTATAATATATAAAGATATAAAGCCTTCAAACATTATTGTAAATAAGAATGATAAGTTGTATTTGATAGATTTTGGCATATCAAAAATATATAATGCACTAGAAGGTAGTGATAGGAATTTAGCAGGCACAAAAAATTATGCGGCACCAGAACAGTGGAATGTAAATAAAAACACAGATGAGAGAACCGATATATATAGCTTAGGAGCTCTAATATATAGGATTGTGGAAAGTAAGGTCTACAAGAAAAGCTTTGAGAATATGGAAACGAATATAAACATTTCAGATGAGCTCAAGTGTATAATAAAGAAATGTTTAATCGAAGACGCAGAAAAACGTTATCAATCAGTTGAAGAGATAATTATAGAACTTGAAGAAATAAAAAATAAGAAGGCAAGAATGCCATCAGGCAAAAAGATATTTTTGGTAGATGGGGTAACAGGAGCAGGAAAGTCGACAATTCTAAGCGGACTAGCCAATATATATAGTAAGAACAAGATAAATACAACAATACTAGATATGTCAGACAAGTTTGGAATAACGCTTTTTTGGGATGCGGTAAAAACACAAATGATGGAATATGTTATAGATTCTGACGATTATGATGCAATAAAAAAGGTAGCAATAAAACCAAATAGATACTTATTCGTCTATAAAATGAGAAGTATATCAGAAGAAAATATAATAATGTTTATAAATAAGGTTTTAAAGTTTTCAGATATAGTGTTTATAGAGTGTGGCAGAAAATGTACTAAAAGGCTTTATGATTATGCTCATCAAATATTATTAGTGTCTAAACAAGAAGAAAAATATATGTTTGGAACTATGCAAATATTAAACAAATATATAAAATGTAAAACGTATATAGAAAATATTAAAATCATAATAAATGATTATATTGATATAGCAGGTGAAGAGGAACACCTGATAAAGCATATAAATATTAAGCTCAAAACATTAAGAAAAAAGACATACAAAAATATAGATAAGATACATAATATAAAACGAAAAAATTTTATAGATGCATTGCAAAAAGGTCAACCGATATATACAAACGATGATGTTCTGTATAATGGTTTTTTGAGGCTGGCAGAGACCTTATATCAAACACATAAAAAGACTAATGTATTTGATAACCTAAAGGAGGGAATAGCAAAATGGCTTACACGAGAAAAAATGAAAAAATAATGAATATGGTATTGGGAATATTAATAGGTACAATAATCACAGCAGGGATTATTGTGTTTTTTGTATACTCAAATAAATTAGAAGATAAGAAAATAGTAAGCCCTCAAACACAAGTAACCAAACAAATGAAAATTAATGAAGAGATACCTAAAGATGAACCAATAGAGCCAGTAAACAAGACGATTACAGATGATGAGAGAATACAAGACTACGATATAATAAAATTACCATCCAATCTAAAAATAGGTGATTATGTAGATGTGAGAATAAAAAATATAACGAGTATAGACACTATAGTTTTGACGAAAAAAGAAGTATTAGAATTAAATTCCGGGTCGGTATGGTTTAAAATAAATGAAGAAGAACGTAACCTCATGAATAAGGCAATTGCTGAAATGAATACTGAAAGGAGTATTCTATATACAACAATATACATAAACCCAGAGAAACAAAAACAGGCAGAAGTGGGGTACCTGAGGTAGATGAGAAAACAAACAAGTCCTCCCCCTGCGAAGGGGGAGTTAGAGGGGGTCAGGATAGGAATATGTAAAAGTCGACTCCACCTAACCTCACCTTCGTAGGGGAGGAAACCCAAACAAACAGGAGGCTCACACACATGAACAAACACGCAAAGGTTATATCTGTATACGGAGGTTACCTGCATGGAACAGGGGTAAGTACAATGGCTCTGTCACTCTCGATATTTATACAGCAAATTACGGATAAAAAAGTGTTGCTTATTAATCTAGATAATGAGAGAAGTCTTTTAGAGAAATTTATTGAAAGAGATGTAGATATAAAGCATTCTATAGATGATATAAAAGTCTACGAAGAAAGTCTCAAGCTAGAGGTAATAGAAAATCATCTAGATATAATAAACGATAATTTGTCATTAATTTCAAAAAGTAAAACTGGCAAAACATCTCCCGAGTTTGTGGATAAACTGATAGAAATAGCCAAGAAAAAGTTTAACTTTATAATCATAGATGCAGGAAATAACCCGAGTGAGAAACTGTTAGAAAACGGAGATATAAGCATACATATTTCGGAGTATAATGAATTGATTTTAGAAAATACAGTAAAAAATATAAAGAATGATGATACATTGATTATATTTAATAAGTTTTCTATTGAGTATAGCTCAAATCTAACTATAACTAGTTTTAAGAAGAAGTACTCTATAACAAATGAAATTTTTACTGTAAATTATGACCAAGATATCTTTACAGAGGCATGTGAAAAAAGGAAGTTATATTCTTTTTTGATAAAAAAACTAAACAGTAAAAACACTTGTATAAATAATGTTTTAAATATAGCATTATACGTGGCTGAGTATTCTAAAGTAAAGGTACAAAAAAAATATGAAAAAAGAGGATTGGTTGACGGATGGAATTTAAAGATATTTTAAATATAGATAATCTTATAAGACAAGTAGAGAAAAATATACAGGAATATCTCCATAAAATACCTGAAAGTAAACAAGAGCGAAATAAAATAAGAGGGCTTCTTAATACTATAAACGCTGCTCTTAGTGGCGACGCAAAATACAGAAAAACAGTGATAGAATACATAAAAAATATGATATCAAATACTTTTGACATCTATAAATTAGATGAGGATTTGAAGGCGACGGATGTAGTCCTTTCTGAATGTAAGGTAGACAAAAATAATATTGAAGATGTTATAAATTTTGAAAAAAATGAATTAACGGATAGAGATAAGTTTGAAATAATTTTACACCAATTTGATAAAAAGTATGGGAAAAATGCATTTTCCAAGATAAGAGAAAAGTATAATTATACAAAGAAACGGAAGGAAAGTGCACATGTAAACCTATGTTACGAATATACATGTGATGATATAAATGAAATATATACTTTAGAAAAAACAAATATGACTTATGAGGATAAACTAGACATAATAGGTACAAGGATATATGCAGAAATCTATGGATTGTCAGAAATAGATTCACTTACATATCAAAACATAAACGAAGTAGGCATATCAGATAACTATGTTTACTGTTGGGATACAGATAAAATAAGGCTCAACTTTTTTGACATATCTGAGAATAAATTAGAGCTTATACAAAATAAAGCAATTTTATTTGATAAAAGTGCCAAGCAACTTGATTATAGCAATCCTGAGGTGCTAACACATAGGATTGATGATTCGAGAGTGACGGTAGTGCAAAAACCTTACTCTACTGAAAGACATATAGCGATAAGAATATTCAATCAAAAGCAGGCCGGACTAGATGATTTATATGATGATGAAAGACAAAAGACATTGATGATGACACTCGTAAAAACCGGCCAGAGTATAGTTTTTCAAGGGGGTCTGGGTACAGGAAAAACTACTACGATGTCTACTCTAATAGGTGGATTAGATGATATTTTGCATATAGGAACGATAGAAGATTACTTTGAACAGCATAACAGAAAAAAATATGAAGGCAAAAGAATAGTGGAGCTCCAAAAAACTGAAGATAAGACATTACTTGATGGGGTGAAAACATTACTTAGAATGTCGATAGATGTCGCAGATGTAGGTGAAATAAGGGATGGAGAGGCTCTATTTGCATTTATACAATTATTGCAATCTGTAAGCGTTGGTGCATGGTGTACAACCCATGTAGTCAATCCGGAAACGACAGTGCCAAGGCTGAAAAACATGCTAATGGGGACAGGAAAATACTCGACAGAGCAGAGCGCGGTAATGGATATTATTAGCTACATAAACTGCATATTTCAGCATGAAATAATAAACGGGAAGAGAATGATAACAAAAATAGTAGAAATAATCCCTCTGGTGAGTGCTACAAATGATATAGATTTTGATATGAACATGGATAAAGAAAAACTTGAAAAAATGGTACTAATAGAGCAAATAAGATCTAACCTAAATAATATGTACAAGCTAAATTATATAATGGAAGCAGACATAGATGGAAAACTGAAGTTTGTAAACTATCCATCACAAAAAATGATAGAGAAAGCGAATAAGACGAGGGACGGACAGGAGTATATGAAAAAACTTATAGATATGATGCAAAAAGAGATTGGATAAGGATATGCATTGTATTAATCTCTTTGGGTTTAATTCCCCGTCGGCTTGCCGCGTTCTTGTCATTGCGAGGAGGCTCTTTCGACGAAGCAATCTCGTTTTTGAAAGATGAGATTGCTTCGCAAAAGACGCTCGCAATGACAACATGATACCCCGTTGGTTTGCCACGGGAAGATTCATTTAAAAAAGCAGGTGATAGAATGATAGGAAACCTAAGCTATAGAAAAACAAAAAACTACAAACTAATAAATACAATAGCGAAAAGGCTATCAAGGATAAATCAGAGAACAGAAAGTGAAAACGTGCCACTATCGTTAAAAATTGCAGCAGTTGCACTCAGTGTAGGGCTTGTTTATTTTGCTTTTTGTATATCAATATTTCATGAGCTATGGTACCACAAATTAATTGCATTAGCTGCGACATTAATAATAATAAAGACCACACTAGAACTTATACTTGAGGTAATAGAAAATAGATTCAAAAAGAAGTTGCCTCAAATGATAAGGATATTTGGATACTATTATCGGCACTATAATGGAAATATAAATAAGGCAATGGATGCTTCTATAGATAGGACAAGAGATGAAAACAAGATATATTTACAAAAAATAAAGATAGCAATAAACAAAGAAGATTATATTCAAGAGATGGAATACTTAAAGAAAAATATGCCATCAGTATGGCTCAAATTATTATGTAATCTAGTCATATTTGCAAAAAGAGATGGGGATAAAGATGCGATAGCCCCTAACTTAAATAAGCTCACATACATAATAAACTTTGTAAACCTGTCACAAGGGCAAAATAACGTTGAATTTTTATGGATAGAAGTAGGGCTACTCGTTTTACCACTAATAGTTATACCATTTACCCAAATGTACAACGGAATAATATTAGAAGCAATGGAGTACGAGAATATATATCTAGGACTAGAAGCCCAAACAAAAGCCTCTTTAATACTTTTAACATCAATACTATCCGCTATGGTAGTAAACTGGATTAGAAAGGTGAAATGATAAGGAGGTTCGTATGCTAACGATAGTAAACAGCTTAAACATAATCATTATTACTGTAATCACTATAAATATAATTATAATATATCTGAAATATCGAAATTATAAAATACTTTATGGTAAACACCATAAAAACTTATTTACAAAAAAAAATCAAAGGAGATTTGCTTTTATTTTGCCTGCAGAAAAAGGTAAACAGTATAAGAAAATAAAAAAGAAACTGTTTGAAGCAGGTTGGGATATTTCAGTTTATAAATATATATTTATTAAATATACATTGCTAATACTAGGATTATTATTTTTTATAAATGTGGCATTAACAGATAAAACAAGTAAAATAAGTGAAGTAATATGTGATATAAATTATGGCAAATTATCTACCGATATGAGATTAAAACCAACCGAAGAAGAAAATGCAAAAGAGAAAGAAGTATATAAGGAACTAAATGCAACGATAGATGTAAATAAACTAAATGAAAAAAATATGAATACATACATTGCAGAGAGTAGGAACTACATAGAAGAAAGCGGTTACACAGGAAGTGAAGGGAGTGAGATTGTAGCCAGAAGGATGCTACAAAAGCTCATAGATATCAAAAACATAGAGAGTAGTATAGATGAATATATGTTAAGTATATTTATAGCCATTCTAATATATTTTATACCAGATGTTCTTTGCTTTTTAAGACAGTATTTAATAGAAGATAAAAAACATTGGGAAATAATAATAAGCATATTTACATACTGCATATTTGCGAAAATACCACCATACAGAACGAGCATAATAGTAGATAATATAATAGAAGTATCTGATGTGTATAAAAAAACATTCCAAAAGATAAGTTATAGTATAAAAAACGGAAAAGGCGAAGAAACCATAGATGAAATGATACGTGATAACAAACTAGATGATGAAATGCTAGAGTTACTCGAGACTATAAAGCTAACGATAACCACAGGCGTGGAGGCAACTGTACAAAACATGGAGTCACTCGCAGAAAATGCAATAGAATGGCAAAAAATAAAACAAGCAAATAAAAGGAATAAGAAATACCTTATACTTATTCCGCTCTTGCTTTTGATACTCATGTTATGCTTTGATTATGTAATGTACGGGCTTACAGAGATAATAACAAATTTTAAGATAGATGTGTAGATGGCTATTAATATATAAGATATTGGTAAAAAGAAAAACTTGACACGTGTTTTAACACGTAGTATAATTAGAGGTGGGAAAATGAATTCAAGAGAAGTTATAAAAAAAATACATAAAAATGGGTGGAAATTGGATAGAGTAACAGGAAGTCATCATATATTTATACAAGAAGGTAAAGGAACGATAGTTACAGTTCCACATCCTAAGAAAGATATTCCTATAGGAACAATAAAAAGTATAGAAAAACAATCAGGTATTAAACTACTTAAGGGAGAGTGATTTTATGAAAGATAATTATATATATCCGGCCGTGTTTACATATGGTGATGATGGAATAACCGTCGAGTTTCCAGATCTGCCAGGTTGTATAACTTGCGGAGGTAATGAAGAAGAGGCACTTCATATGGCAAAGGATGCAATGGGTGGTTATTTATCTGTACTAGAAGATCAAAACAAGGTATTACCTAATCCGAGTAAAACAAAAGATGTGACAGTTAATAAGGAACAGGTAGTAACACTTATAGAAGTCTATATGATTGGTTTTAGGAGTAAAATAAAATATCATTCAGTAAAAAAAACTTTGACTTTACCATACTGGCTTAATAAAAAAGCAGAAGAATCTAAAGTAAATTTTTCACAGATATTGCAAGAAGGACTAAAAAGTTATTTAGGACTATAATACAGTAAGAACTATTTTTGAGGCCTCTATTAAATATGAGGCTTTTTTTGCTAAATAATTGAAAATATTAATTTTATTTGATATAATAACTTAAGACTCTTTAGTATAAAGATTTGTATCTAGAATTTGTTTTAGTAGTGTTTCGTTTTTTATTTCAAAGTTATTAAACAAATAAATTTGGAGCTGTATATCAAGTACAGTTAATTATTCATGAGAAGTAAGCTGTATATTACGTTAAATAAAAGATGATGGGGGATATTATGAAATTAGTAGGAATATGTCTGGGAGCTTCTACGATAACACTTGTAGGACTTGAAAAGGGAAAAGACGGTAAATTTAGTGTTAAAAAAAGTATAAAAAAAGCTCATGAAGGTAACCCTAAAGGGACTTTGACGGAGCTGATCAAAGATTTTAATCCGAAGGATGCAAAAATATTAGTAACTGGTAGGAAATTTAGAAATTTCGTGACGTTGCCTAGTGTAACAGAGCCAGAGGCTATTGAGGTTGCTCTCGATTATGTGAATAGTGAAAATAAGAAATACGATATATTAATATCCATGGGTGGAGAAACATTTATAGTATATATATTGGACAATAATAATAAAATATCTGATGTTCTTACGGGTAATAAGTGTGCTTCAGGAACTGGTGAATTTTTCATGCAACAAATACGAAGAATGAATCTAAATTTGGAAGAAGCTATAGAGCTAGGAGAAAAAGGGACAGCATATGCTGTGAGTGGGAGATGTTCGGTTTTCTGCAAGTCGGATTGTACACATGCTTTAAATAAAGGCATACCAACTGAGAATGTAACTGCTGGCTTGTGTGAAATGATGTCGGAAAAAATAGTTGAGCTTATTTCAAATGTGCCACACGAAAACATTTTGGCAGTAGGTGGAGTAACTTTAAATAATGCAATTATAAGTAAACTGAGGGATAAACTTAGTTCTAATATAGAGGTGAAGGAAGAATCAAGTTATTTTGAAGCACTTGGTGCAGCTTTGCTTGCAGAAAATAGAGGGGGAAAACTATCAAAGAAGTTATTTAAAGAAGAGGAAGGAAGCTTTACTTTCTTAGAACCTATTAGTGATTATAAGAATTTTGTTACATTTAATAACATGGATTTTGTTGCTCCGAACGAAGGAGACAAATGTATATTAGGACTGGATGTTGGTTCCACTACTACAAAGGCAGTACTCATCAGAAAAAGCGATGATAAAATGATTTGCTCTGAGTATTTGAGGACTAACGGTAACCCGATAGAAGCATCTAGAAATTGCTATAAAAGCATAAGAGATAAATTAAATGGAGTAAATGTAAATATTGTAGCTGTTGGGGTTACGGGTTCAGGTAGACAAATAGCTGGACTTTATACGGGGACAGAAGGGGTTATAAATGAGATAATAGCCCATGCAGCTGGAGCTGTGCATTTTGACAAGGATGTTGACACAATCTTTGAAATAGGAGGACAAGATGCAAAGTATACATATTTGACAAACTCGGTTGCGTCAGACTATGCAATGAATGAGGCTTGTTCTGCAGGGACGGGTTCTTTTATAGAAGAAGCAGCACTTGAATCTTTGGGAGTGGATGTTTATAGTATAGCGGATATGGCACTTAAAGCGGACAAACCTGCTAATTTTAGTGATCAATGTGCAGCGTTCATTTCTTCTGATATAAAAAATGCTGCTCACGAAAAGATTTCACAGGAAAATATATTAGCGGGGCTAGTTTATTCTATATGCTTAAATTACGTTAATCGTGTAAAAGGTAACAGACCAGTTGGAAAGAAAATATTTATGCAGGGTGGAGTTTGCTACAATAAAGCGATACCTCTTGCGATGGCTGCTATCATGAAAAAACCTATAATCGTACCACCTGAGCCAGGACTTATGGGGGCTTTTGGAGTTGCACTCGAGGTGAAAAAACGCTTACATTTAGGGTTAATGTATGAGGCAGAGTATATTTTAGATAAAATTATTGAAAGACAAATAGAGTATAAAGATCCATTTATATGTCCAGGTGGAAAGGAAAAATGTGATAGAAAGTGTAAAGTAAATAGAATACAAATAGAAGATAAAACCTATCCTTTTGGAGGGGCATGCAACAAATATTATAACACAAAATATGAAGTAGAACATGATATTGAGGCGCTTAGTCTTTTAAAGGTAAGAGAGGACTTGATGTTCGAAAAATATGCTCCTGCAGTTACTCAAGATGAAAATAAGTTGACGATAGGGATAAATAAATCTTTCTTGACGTATAGCTTGTTTCCATTGTATTATAACTTCTTTACGAGACTAGGGTGTAATGTTGTATTACCAGATGATATAGATGATAAAGGGACAAAAAAGATCAACACAGCAATCTGTTTTCCAGCTAGACTGTCACTGGGGTATTTTGCAAATTTGATTAGTAAAAAGCCAGATTATTATTTCATGCCTCACATAACAGAAATGTATGTACAAGGGGGAAATAAGAGGAAAGAGTTTTCGTCTGTATGTTTATTTGAGCAGGGAGAAGCGTTCTTAATAAAACAAGCGTTTAAGGAAGTAAAAGATAAAATACTTGCGCCCAGCATAAACTTTATTAACGGTTGGCACGAGGGTGAAGATGGATTTGTAGAAGCTGCGGTAAAGCTTGGATTTGATAAGACTAAGGCAAAGACTACATATAAAGAAGCATTAGAAATCTTTAAACAATATGAGAAGGAATATAAATCTTTGGGTAAAGCAGCACTCAAATATTTAGAACAAAACCCAAGTAAGATAGCTATAGTTATAGTAGGTAGACCGTATAATGCATTTGCTTTTGAGGCAAATAAGGGAATAGAAAAAAAATTAACATCACGTGGATACTTGACGATACCTTATGACATGTTGCCATATCAAGATGAGGAACTCGACGATGACTACAAGGATTATATGCACTGGGAATCAGGACATAAAATACTCAGAGGTGCTAAATATATTAAGAAAAATCCGCAACTTTATGGTTTGTATGTAACAAATTTTTTATGTGCGATAGATTCGTTCTTGGTGACGTACTTTAGAAGTATAATGGGTACAAAGCCATCACTTACACTTGAGTTTGATACTCATACAGCAGATGCTGGGATAGACACGAGGATAGAAGCATTTGTGGACGTAATTAAAAACTACATGGAAACACAAAAAAATATAGTCGAGGTAGAAACTACGGATTTTAGACAGGCAATGATAGATTTGACTGGCAAGGGCGCTATATACATAGATTCAGATGGTAAAAAGTTTAGCTTAAAAGATAAAAAAGTTAAGCTCATATTCCCGGGAATGGGTAAGATACAGTCAAGAATATTAGGTGCGGTATTTAAAAAGCTGGGCATAAATGCAGAAGAGTTGCCGACTGCAGATAAGGAAGTATTCCAGTTAGGTCGAAGCGTGTCAACATGTAAAGAATGCCTGCCTATGCTAGTATGTATCGGTTCACTTCTAAAATATTTAAAAACTAGAGGGGAAACAGATGAGAAACTGGTTATGTTCTTGCCGAAGGCTAACGGGTATTGTAGACTAGGACAATATCATGTATTTACAAATAAGCTAATAAAAGATAAAAAACTAAAGAATGTAGCATTAATCTCTCTTGCAAGTGAAGATGGATATGCAGGACTAGGGCCAGCATTTGCACTTAAGGCATGGGAGTCAGTTATAATGAGCGATGCGCTTGATGAGATTTACAATCTGTTATGTGCAGCTGCAGAAAATAAAGAACAGGCAAAGCAAACATTTGAAGAAGAATTAAAAAACATAGAAAACGCAATGCAGGGACTAGGTGGAAAAAGTGTAAATATCGTGCTTAAAGAAACTGCAAAAAGATTAGCTACTATAAAATTATCTAAGCCATATGAAGATATACCAAAGATAAATATGACGGGTGAGTTCTTCGTAAGATGGGATAGTGGATCGAATTTGAATATTATAGAAAAGCTTACAGATAAGGGCTTTGCTGTTAAGATTTCTCCAGTTGCTGAGTGGTTGTATTATGTAAATTATATGATAAAAACAAAGCTACAAGCGCCAAGTCACACAATGCTAGGGAAATTAGAATTTGCAGTATCTGATATGAGCCAGAAGATGATAGAAAAGAGAATAAAAAACACATTAGCAAAGTCAGGATTGTATAAACCGGAGATGGTTGATATTGCTGATATTATAGAACATTCAACACACATAATACCTACGGAACTTAAAGGTGAACCAGGACTTATAATAGGATCTGTGCTGAAAGATGCATTGAGCGAGTATGCAGGAATTATAAATATAGGACCGTTTGGATGTATGCCACTCAGGTATACAGAAGCACTTTTAGTTCCTGAGAATAATGTAGAATGTAAGATTGGTGCGGTGAAGAGGGTGGACAAAAAAGCGAATACCGATGTGGAATTCGTTAACTTTGATAAAAATGATAAAATTCCGTTTTTGACTATAGAGTCGGATGGAAATCCGTATCCGCAGCTGCTTGAGGCGAGATTAGAGGCGTTTTTGCTACAAGCTAGCAGGACGCATAAGAAGATGCATAGAAGGTAGATTATAGTTGCTGCATTTATTGTTACAACCTGGATTAAGTTTTGTAAAACTAAATCGACAAATTTGAGGTGCTTTTTGTTTCTTTATGTTGTAAGTGTTGGAATAATATGAAATTATATAAATGAAAATTATACAATTGAAGGAGTGCTTTAATGTGCTTTATAGAGCGGAGTACCTAGATAATGGACATGGAATATATGAGTTATTAAAAGGGATGCTTTCTACCGATAAGTGGAAAGAACTTTTAAATAATGAAAACATAAATTGGTTGCCAAAGCCTCTTATGTATAAAGGAACATATAAAAGTTTTTTTACTGAAAAAGGTTATAATTTGTTTAGAGAGAAAAGTCTACCCATAATAGAAAAATATTTAAATAAAGATAGAATTGTGATATTAAATTTTGATGATTGTAAAGCAGATGAATGTGTATATATGGATGAATATCAGTGTGTAATTGATTTAAAAGCAATAAATAAATATAAAACATTTAGAACTTTCTAAGATATATAGTAAGATTTTTAAAAGTAGGAGAAGCAATGAAGATAAACTACATGGAAGAGATAATAAAAAGATGGAGTAAGTGAATAACTTAGACCTGATTCCATCTGCATTTAAATGAAAGGAGTCAATAGTTATGAATTATGTTATAGCATTATTATGTCTTATTATATTTGGTGTTATTATGGAGACTGCTAAAAGTAAATTTAATACATATATGAATGGTAAATATATAAATATTTTAAATGATGCAGATGTTAAGAATATAAAGTTGCCACATATAATTTATGCTACAAAGTTAAAATTGAGTTTAATTTGTATAATTTTTATAATAATATCAGCAACATTGATTATAACTATGTACTTTTCTGGTAATAAAATTATTAATGAATACAAATTGATACTATTCATTTCTTCAATTTTTACTAGTATTTTTGCAGTAGTAATATTTTTATCAAATAATTATAAAATTACTATTTATCACGATAAATTAATTTTAATAGGGCCGAAAAAAGATTTTTTAGAAATAAAGTTTTGTGATTTAACTAAGCCAATTACTTTTGAGTTAGGAGTACGTTGTTCAGCAGACTTACTCTTTTATTCATCTAAGCAATGTAAACCTATTATTTATAATGTTACAGCATTTGATTCAAAGGATGTTGCGTTATTAATTAAATACTGCAATTTAAAGCTAGTCAGTGAATATTACATAAACTACAAATCTAGAGTGACTTGAGTCTAATATTAAAAGAGACTACTTGCTGGCAAAAACGATGCTAGAATACTATAAGGTGGTGATAACAAGTGGCAAGAAAACAAAGAATACATTATAGTGGAGCGTTATATCATGTGATAGCTAGAGGAAATAATGGGGAATATGTTTTAAAAGAAGATGAAGATAAAAAGAAATACATAGAAACAATAAAAAAATATAAAGAAAGATTCAAATTTTCAATTTATGCATACTGTATAATGGATAATCATATACACCTACTTATAGAAGTAAGTGACACTCCACTATCTAAAATAATGCAGGGAATACAGCAAGTTTATACGCAAGACTATAATAGAAAAAACAAGCGAACAGGACATGTTTTTCAGCAGAGATATAAAGCAATAGTATGTAATAAAGATGGATATTTACTACACCTAACAAAATACATACACAAAAATCCTGTAGAAGCAAATAAAACGAAAGACGTTAACTATGAATGGAGTAGCTATAGAGAATATATGAGAGGTAAAAATGATTTAATAGATGTCAATTTTGTACTTAAAATATTATCAAACAATAAAACAAAAGCGATAGAAGAATATAAGAAATATGTAAATGATGAAATGGATGACATAGAACAATGCGAATACGAGGTAAAAGAAGCGCAAACAGGTAATATAGATAGAGAGGAAAAGATAGAACTAGATGCCTTAATTACTGAAATATTAGAGCAAGAAAAAATTAGTTTAGAAGAAATAAAAGCAAGAACGAGGCAACAAAGAATATCAGATATAAGAAAAATAATAATACTATTAGCAATAAAACACTGTAAAACAACAAGCACAGAATTAGCGAAGAAGCTTAATCTACAAGTATCGATGGTATCAAAAATAAAAGCAGGAGAAACAATGAAGACAAAATACATGGAAGAGATAATAAAAAGATGGAGTAAGTGAATAATTCAGACCTGACCCCATCTGACACTGATTCGTACGATGGGTGACAAAAGTAACCATGGAATTGAACAAAAAAGATAAGGGAGTGAAGTAACGATGACAATAAGTATTAATACGATTCAAGATATGGCTGTTAAAGGATTAATTATTGCAATAGCGATATGTATAGTGGGATATATCATTTTAATAAGAGAAATGAGAAAACAAAAACCGAAAGTAAAAATATTGAAGTTAATGATAAAGGCATTTAGGTCATATTTGAAAATAGCAATAATGCTAATGTGTTATATTCCAATACTTACAATAATAACAATGGCAGTTTTATTAAATGCGAATACAGATATAGGTGTTAAAACTATTTTTTTAATTATGGTTATAATAATAATATCAGTTTTGATGAGTAAATTAATTAAGATAACAAAAAGGTTAATAAAGATAAAGACTATCAAAAATACTTTCTTTAACAAAATATTGTCATCGATAAATATGCTAATGGTATTCTCCACTATGATTGGAGCATCTTTTATAGCTATGTCCATATTTACATCATACACAATTTGGAAGGATACTCAAGTACCTTTTAAAAATTTTCAAACCATAAAAGGAGTAGTTAAAGATGTTAATGAAGAAAAGGATAGACAAAATATTAAATACATGGTTATTATAGAATATGAGATAGATAATAAAAAATATATAATAAGTGAAAGAACTAATTTTAGGAATTTGTATAAGAACCGTATGATAGACTTAGTGTATAATAAAGAAAATTATGCAGAAGCTCACATTGATAAATATGATTCACCCATAGCAGGATATGCAGCAATGTTTATATTTTTTTATGCTGGGGTGTTTTTCGTATTAATACCCATCAAGACATTCACAGGCAAAATTAAGTGGAAAAGCATTAGCGGTAATTCCTTTGAAATGGTAAATGTAAATACTAAGAAAGATGATCTAAACGTGAAATCTAAAAGAGGTTTTATAAGTAAAATCATATCATTTGATAATCCGAGAGCATCATTTCCAATATTAATGAGTATGATTTTTATTATGTTTTCTTTACTTATGACTTATGCAGTATATGAAGATAACAAAACAAGTATTAAAAATCAAAAAGTGACAACTGGAATAATTATAAATAATAAAGAAGAATATCAAGAAGGAACAAGTGATACAGCTGGATATTATCAATATCGCCCCATTATAAGATTTTATATAGAGGGTAAAGAATATATCATTATAAATAGAAATGCCTTTAGACAAAGAAAGATAAACGAAGAAGTAGAAGTAGTATATAATAAAAAATACCCATATCAAGCAGAGATGGTGAATAAGATTCCAATAGTAGAATATGGATTTTGTGCAATCTTCTTTACTGCAGGTATAATACTTTTCGGTATTGGAGCAAAAGCTGTGAAGTAAAGTTTAATGCAAAAGGGATGAAAAAAGTGGATAGGGTCAGGTTTGAATAATTCACTAATTATGAAGAAATTTGTTTCAATGAAGCATTGGAATATGCAAAAGTTGGTAAGCATAATAGATGAAATTAGTGAAATTGATGAAACAAACAAAATAGGTCTTGTTAAGAAATTATTAGAAGCTTTTGGTGAAAATAAATTAATTGAGTTTTCTATTCCTGATAATATAGCCTTTAGTGATGGACAGTTTTATAAATTTTTTGGTGTACCTATGAATGGAGTAAATGTTACGATGAGTGATTTTAATATTGGAAAAGATAAGAAATGTGTTGAGAAAGGATGGTCTGTGAAAACCTCCACAGCACAGGCGGTGTTTACTTCTGATTACAAATTATGTGATTTAAGTTTAAAAGGTAATGTTCTGGATGAAAATGGAGCGTTTACTGGAGTAATGAAAACGTTACTAGAGGAAGAAGAGAAAGGTTTAGATAAAGGGAAAACTGAATTTGTACCATTAATACAGAAGGTAGAATTAGATATGTTAAAACTTCAAAATGAAATACTAATCAGAAATGAAGAAATTGATAGACAAAAAGAAGGACAACTAGGAGATTAAAAAAGCGATGAATAGAAATAAAGAAAATAATGATTCAATTAACCTTGTGTTTAATAGTATACAAGACTCAACAAATGCTGCAAAAGGAATTTCGGCAGATGTTGCAGTAAAGGTACAGGATGAGATTCAAAATATAGCAGAAGGGAATGGGATTAGTTTACCAGAATATCAGGTAGAAGAAGATATGTTGGTTTTATAGGAAGGTTCTATTTTGTCATATTGGTGACTTTTACTACTATATATAAGATTTACATTGCTTTAAGGAGGTATGACCAAAATGACCGAATTACAAGAAAATGCTATAAATAAACGAAACTCGTATTGGGATAATATAAAAGGAATACTAATTTCTCTCGTGGTTTTGGGACACTTCTTATGGGCTTATTATGGCTTGGGCTTCGCAGGTTATATTATTAGTTTTGTATATTTTTTTCATATGCCTGCATTTGCTTTCGTTTCAGGATTTTTTAGTAAAAGTGACAATTCAAAATCTATGATATCTGTGTTTAAATTAATTGTTATCTACATTATATTTAACACCATTATGATGATTTATAGCTTTTTTTTATTTAATACATCATTTCAGTTTATTACACCATATTATTCATTCTGGTTCTTAATTTCATTAATAATATGGCGTTTAGTAATAAAATACGTTAAAATAACAAATCACATTTTTATAATCAGTATAATTGTTGCAATTTTTATCGGGTTTTGGAGTGATGTAACAAATGTTTTTGCTATTTCAAGGACAATTGTACTCTTTCCTTTTTTTATTATTGGATACAAGTTATCTCTTGATAAAATCAATGATTTTATAGATAGCCGAAAACCGTTAGATTATTTTAAGGGTATTTGTTTGCTGTTATCTACAATCTTCATATCATGCTCATTTATATACAAATATGCAAAGTTAAGTGAATCAAATTTGTTGATGGAAAGCTATGATTCGATGCTCGACCTGACTTTTAGAATTGTCATAATTGGGATAGCTGGATTGATGATTACCAGTATTTTTATTCTGACACCAAAAAAACCATTGCCGTTCTTTTGTAAGTGGGGTAGAAGCTCATTAGTCATTTATGTTCTTCATCGCTTTATTACACTTGTTTTTATGAAAGTATTTCCTGCAAGTAATTATAACGAGTATTATATTATCTTTGCTTTTTGTGCGAGTGCTGTAACGCTTCTTATTTTGGGCTCAGATATTATTCTACATAAATTTAATTGGATGATTAATAAAATAATTGATGTTTTTTTGTTTCAGGATAGTGATCAGAATAAATATATAAGAAATATATTTATCAAAATATCAGTAGTATTATTAATTACATGTTTATTAATTCCAACATATAAAACACTTATATTATCAATAAAAACGATAGCTGCAACTCAAAACAATTCGGTAACAGTAGACAAAAATGATTCTGCAGGTGATATCCATAAAGTTATTACAAGTGATCAAGAAGCAGTTTTAAAGGATGCAGTGACAATAGCTTTCGTAGGGGACTTGATTTTGCTGCAGGACCAAGTTAAGGGAGCTTATTCTGATTCCTCTGGTGAATATGAATTTGATTCTATGTTTAAATATGCAAAAAAATATCTAACAGAAGCAGACATTGCAATTGGTGTTTTTGAAGGTCCTACAGCGGGAGAAGACGCAGGTTACTCTACGAGTAACTATAACGATGGGTTACCCCTTTATTTAAATTATCCTGATACCTTTGTAAGGGCTGTGAAGGATTCAGGGATTGATTTAGTATCGACTGCAAATAACCATCTCTTAGATAAAGGAGAAGAAGGAACTATAAGGACACTGGATATTCTTGATCAAGAGGGATTATTACATGTTGGTTCATACAGAAATGTGGAGGAAAAGGATTCAGTCCTAATAATAAAGGAAAAGGGAGTCCGAATTGCTGTTTTGGCATATACATATGGGAGTAATGGATTTACAGAAAAATATTTTTTACAAGATAATACTTCGCTAACGTCAATCATTGTAGAACCTACCAGTAAATATTTTGAGGAGATTAAAGCTAAAGTGTTATTGGATTTTGAAAAAATAAGAAATATGAAAAATCCTCCAGATTTAATAGCAGTTATACCTCATATGGGATCTCAGTTTACACATAACACCGATACTTATCAAGATACATGGAATGATATTTTTGTTAAGGCAGGTGCAGACATTATTTTAGGTGATCACTCTCATGCGGTTCAGCCTATTGAGTTTAGTACAACAGTTAATGATAAGGGGGAAGAAAAGCAGGCTGTTATAGTAAATTGTCCAGGAAACTTTGCTAATTCTTATGTAGAAAATGATGGGGATGCAACTTCAATTGTTGAGGTTTACATAGACCCTCAAACTAAACAAGTTATTAGTGCTGGGGTTATACCTATGTATACCCAATCACCATCAAATGGAACTTATAGAGCATTACCAATATATAATATTTTGAATGATACAGTTTTACAAAATGAAATTAGTAGGTATGAAATGATACGAGTTGATGAAGTGCAGTCTATTGTTTCATCTGTTATGCTCGGAGTTAAACTAACATTAGACCAAGTGCAAGAAAGATATTATATATTTCCTGAAGGATATGTTAGACAACCTGTAAAAGCAATGAAAATCACTGACGAAATGACAAAAACAGATTTATACAAGCTATTTTGCAAATCAAAAACAGTTTGTTTTGTGGGTGATAGTATAACAGCAGGGTCAGAAAATGGTGGTTATAGTTGGTATGAACCATTAATGGCTTCATTTCCTGATAGTATCGTATATAAGGAAGCTTGGGGAGCAGCAACCACACTGACATTACTTGAAAAAATTGAAACAATAGCTAGACATAGCGCTGATTTATATGTTATCGCTATTGGAACAAATGATGTACGATATAGAAATAAGAAAACATGTGCTATGGATGCGAGTAGTTATATAGAGAATATAAATTCTCTTATAGTAAAAATATTAAGTAAAAAACCCAACGCACATTTTGTTTTGATCAGTCCTTGGCTTGCATTAGATAATGATCCGTATACGCAAATATCGGTGGAAAAACGCGATTTAATGTTAAGTCAATTCGGAGAAGCTCTTAGACTATATTGTGAGAAAAAAGACTACTGTTTTATTGATCCTAATCCTGCCATTGATGAAATGTTTCTAAGATGTTCTCCATCAAAATACCTCATTGATCATATTCATCCAAATGCAAGTGTAGGAATTAATCTGTACTCTGAGAAAGTTCTTACATATAAATAATGCAGGAATGTAGTAATGTTAGTGGCAAATATACTTGAAATATTAGTAATAGCTAGGAAGACTAGATGATGATGTGAATGGCTTGAAATTTTAACAAAGTGGCTAAAAAACTAAAAAAGTACGAGAAGAGTACTTTTTTAGTATCATAATGCGTTATAGAATATAATCGTTAGTTATTATTTCTTGAGCTATCATTTTTAATAATTCGGGATCTTCAACTACTTCAGGTTGACAGTTGAAATGGTCAGCCATAATTTCTGCTACTTGTTTTCCTTGTTTACCTACTTTATATTCTGGCAAGTTTTCAGTACTGCTTTCAGTAATCATACCTATTATTTCTCCTACAGATATGGACAAGTCTCTATAAGAGACTTGTTCGTGGTTAATTTTTATACTATTCCAGAATTCATATATATTAAGAACTGGCTCTAATTTTTTTTCGTCTAAAATTAAGTCCTGTCCTATTATATCTGATATTTTGACACTCATAAACATTTTTATAAAATTGTCTGAAACATTGGTAAATAACTTCTTTTTTGATTTTATACCATCACATTCAACATATTCATTACAACTTTCTGCGTTGCTTTTTATAAGTTTATTTAGCTTGTTTATGAATCTTTTTTCATTTAGGGTATTATAAAGGTTGCCATGATTTCGTATCAGGAGTAATATTCTTTCAGTATTAAGGTAATCTAGGTTTTGAAGAATTTCTTGAGCAATAATAGCACTTTTTTCTTCATGCATGGGAAATTGTAGATATATATTATCTTTTGACTCACAGTATGGTTTTGCAATGTCGTGTAAAAGCAAAGTCCAGCGTAACTCCATTAGTTCATTAGGTGTGAATTCAATTTCGATACCATGAGTTTTCATAAATTCGATTGCAGTATCTAAACTGTTAACTGTGGCTATAATATGGTCAGCAACATCAAACCTATGAATAGGAGATAGTTGTATAAAATTTTGTGCGTTTACAAGCAAAGGAATATATCCCAAAAAATCATTAATATCTACATTTTCACCTGAAGATAAAAGCTTTTCTATTATTTTAATAGTTTCTTTTGATAAGGGTTTTATCGCCGATAAATCAAGATTCTTCTGTTCGTTTGTATGCATAATATCTTTATAATATTTTTTTGATTTTATAGTATCTTTTAATTTATCAGTACAGCTACAAGTATTAATTGCTATTCCTGCGAGATGTTTATTCAGTTTTAAAATCATATTTCTATTGAGTTCAAAGATTTGATTATTTTCAGGTATTTGAAAGGTAGAATTATCACAAAGGGTTGCAATTAAAATTGATTCATACGAAGATATATCTTTTAATAAGTCAGGATTTTTTGATATGTATCTAACCATTTTTTGTGATAATCCTTCTGTAGATAAAAACTGTGTCTCATGAGATAATAATGCGAGATCAAAAGGATATGCAACAAAAAATTGATTTTTTTCGAGTGATTCTTTTTTTAACTCAATGAGTTGTCTATTTACACATATGTTATTTTCTAATTCACTATTAAAGTCATGATCCTCGAGTATTTGAATTGATTTAATATTTTTGTTAAATCGTAATATTTCAGCATTCGATAATCCAATATCTATTAAGTCCCAAATATCTTTATGTGCATAATTGTATACTGCTGGGAAATTATATTTCGCAACATCATCTGCTAAATGGGTGCTTTTTCCATAAGGATCATTTGCATTGAATACTAAAGTTCTTAATAACTTATCTATATATGTTTCATTTATAATAAATTTTATTATTGATTCTTTATTTGGATCAATATTTATATATCTATTATTAAATCTAATTGCTTTAATTAATGAATTTGAAAAATACTTAAATTTTTCTGCATTTTCTTTTGGTTGAGCATCTATATGCCCATCAGCGAGTATTTTAGAAGCTTCATATGTAGACATTTTTCTATAAAAAGTTTTTAATTGTTTTAGTCTTTCCTGCCAGTTTAATGTCATAAAATCACCTCATATATTTATGTAGATATAATTTAAAAGTAAGCTATTACATTATATACCATTTTTTTACATATGTCAACTTGTATATACTTAAAATTCATTTAAAAATGCTAAACCATAAAAGCAATTGACAAATGTAAAAAAATGGTATACAATGTAACGAAATATGTAAACTTGATGAAAAATTTGAATATACATTTAGAGGAGGACTTATGAGTTACAAAGAATATAGACAGGTTATAAATAATTTTAAGATAACCCACCCGCAATGGAATGAGTATGATATACTTGACTATATGGAAAGGAAAGGTATGGATTTAACATATGCAAGGTATGCTGCTAATGTTAAGTCGGAAAATTATGACATCAAAATATTAAATTCAAAACATGGACCTGCACATGCTAAAAGAGTATTATTGCTTTCATTAATAATAGGAACTAGAGAAGGATTGGATGAAAGAAGCATTGAATTACTTGCGGATGCGGCTATTCATCATGATATAGGTAGAGAAGATGAGACAAACAATGATTATCATGGACGAAAATCTGTAGAGAAGATGATAAAAAATAAATTGGATTGTAAATATGGTGACGAAGATAAAAGGATATTACATATGGTAATGGATGGACACGCTGTAGGACCTGATAGGCTAAACGAACTGATTGTAAGATATGATATTTGGGATATAGATACGGCAAACCCAATATTAGCAGTATTAATGGATGCAGATGCCTTAGATAGGGTCAGGATAAATAGACTTGATCCTAATTGCCTACAGACGGATAACGCAGTGCAGATGGTAGACTTTGCGCAAGGATTGTATAGAGATTTTGAACAGTTTGATTTGTGGACAGATGATTCGGGACTTGATGAAGGTGTGGAACTGTAAAAATAATACATCGGGATCAATACCCGATGTATTATTTACTTTCCCATCTACCATAGATTCCACAAGGGAGTATTTGGTTTGAGTTTGATACTGGTATACCTATTTCGCCGACATCTACGCTTCCTTTATGTCTTTCCGTTATGGTCATGTTTAGCATATTACCAAGGACTGTAGCCGAGAAGCCAGTTGTGTATGAGTTGATGAGTAAGAATAGGGGCTTTTCCGTTAGGACCTGTCTGCATAGTTCGATAAGGTCATATAGCTCGTCCTCAATTTTCCAAAGCTCACCACTAGGTCCTCGTCCATATGAAGGGGGGTCCATGATTATAGCATCGTATTTGTTATCCCTTCTAATTTCGCGTTCTATGAATTTTTTAACATCATCAACTATAAAACGGACTTTCTTATCGGATAAATTTGATAATGTTATATTATCCTTTGCCCAGGACACCATTCCTTTTGCTGCATCTACATGGCATACTTCGGCTCCTGCATAAGCACATGCAACAGTTGCACCGCCAGTGTATGCAAAGAGATTGAGAACTCGTATTGGTCTGCCTGCATTTTGGATTTTTTCTATCATCCAGTCCCAATTTACAGCCTGTTCTGGGAAAAGTCCCATATGCTTAAAACCCATAGTTTTTACGTAGAATTTTAAATTTTTATAAGATATGACCCATTTATCAGGCAATTTGCTCTTATAATCCCATTGTCCACCACCTGTACTACTTCTAAGATAGTGTGCATCAATATTATTCCATGATTTAGGTTTTGATTTTTTCTTCCATATTACCTGAGGGTCTGGGCGGGCAACAGTAATATCTCCCCATCTTTCGAGTTTTTCCCCATCGGCCAAATCTATAAGTTCGTAGTCTGTCCATTCATCTGCTAATTTCATAAAATATCATTCCTTTCTTTTGTGTTTGTTCAAGGGTTCTTTATGGGGACAGTTCCTAAAAAGAAGGAACCGCCCCCTATGCTAGCTTGATGGAGTCATTATAACACAATTTTTTCCAAAACACAAACAAAAAATTCCTATCGCTATCGATAAGAATTCTTTTATAACTTTCAACTTTCAACTTAACTTAGTATGGTTTTATAAAATGTTGCGTCCAATAACATGTTCCGTTGCTTTTTTTAGCAAGACCTACACCTATTTGTGTGTACGAAGGACTTAGTATATTAGCCTTATGTCCAGGGGAATTCATCCAAGCTGTCATTACAGCTTGGGGAGAGTTTTGACCATATGCAATATTTTCACCCGCGGCAGAGAACTTTATTCCAAAAGATTCAATCATTTGAAATGGTGAGCCATATGTAGGAGATGTGTGAGAAAAATAATTTTTATTGATCATATCCTGAGACTTATAGCGTGCGATTCTAGACAGTTGCCAGTTTTCTGTGAGTAGCATAAGACCGCGTTTAGAACGTTCTACATTGACAAGGCGAACAACCTCGGTTTCTAACGCTTTTATATCAGTGATATTAGGTATATTGACTTTTTGTCCTGGGTATATGAGAGCAGGGTTTGGAATCTGAGGATTTGCAGCGATTATTTCACTGACTCCAACTTGGTATTTTACAGCAATTCTCCATAAACTATCGCCACTTTGCACGATATATGTAAGAGCCTCTGCACACACAGGGACAATCAAAATAAAAAAAATAAAGATGGACGAGATAAAAAATTTTTTGTTCATAGTAAACCTCCAGTGAAATATCAATGTAGGGACAGATTATAAATCTGTTTGCCAGTTTAATAGGAAAAAATGGTAAATATAGTACTGCCTTTAGTTGGTGCTTTAACAGATATCTGATAGCTAGGTTATTACATCTATATTAATCAATATAAATAAATATTACACAAATTTAAAAACAAATTCTCGTTATTATATGCATCAAGACAAGAATAATAATACGTATATTTTTCATTTATGTTACAAATATAAAATAGTATTGAAATACGGAAAAAAATGTAATATAATATAATATAGAGAATTGCAAATTCTTGAGCCGTGGTTCTCAATTGTTTTATTGGGGGGAGATATATGACAGTAAATTTATTTGAACTACCACATCGCAGGATAAGGATGTGGAATATAGAGTTATTTGACCAAGATACCCCTAGAAATAATATAGAGGGTATAGTTAAATACGAAAGAGAAAATGTAAAAATAGATAATTTGAAAAAGTTGTTTAACTCGGAAGAGATAGATAGCATATTCAGGCATATGTTTAATTTGCTTGCAGATGCTGTTTTTTATTTTGACAAAAGAATATATAAATTACGAATATAAACAAACGCACTAAAGAATCATTTATTATGCCAAAGATGAAGATGTTATAAGATAAACAAAAATCTTAAATATGTGGGTGATAATTATGAGATTGAAGGAGCAAAAGTTAGAAAAAATCCAGAATGATCAAGTAATGGAAAGAGCTGTAGGAGAAGAAAATTATGATATCGCACAATACAAGGCCAACTCTAGATATAAGGTCTTAGTGGTTGATGATGAGCAGGGAGTACTAGACTCGCTCAAAGTAATGCTTGAGAGAAGCGGATTTAAATATAAAGGATTTAATGACCCCAGCAATGCATTAGAAGAACTTGAGAATGATGCTTCTTATAATATTCTAGTGACGGACTATTTTATGGAGCCTATGCATGGAGATGAACTTATAGAGAAGATAAGAACATTTAATATAAAAATACATATCTTGCTTCTAACTGGGTACAAGGATCAAGCACCAGCTATAGAAACACTTAAGCGATTAAATATTCAAGGTTATTGTGAGAAAAGCAATAATTTTGACCAACTGCTTTTATGGCTTTACTCGGCAGTTAAAGTGCTTGAACAAAATAAGGATATATATACCCTCATGGAAAAAGCAACAACCCAAAATGAAGTAATAAGTGAGTTAAATAAGAGTCTTGAAAATAGTTACTCAAGTATAATCGAGTCGCTACGACTTACCGTTGATGCTAAAGATGAGTACACAAAAGGTCATTCAGATAGGGTTTCTTACTATGCATTAAAGATTGGACAAGCGATGAATTTAATGAGTGAAGAATTAGAAATACTAATAGTAGGCGGATATTTTCATGATATAGGTAAGATAGGAATAAAAGACCATATAATTACAAAAGAAACAAGACTCACAGATGAGGAGTTTGCAGAGATAAAGAGGCATCCTGAAAAAGGTTTTGGAATACTAAAGTCAAACAATATGTTCAAGAAAATACTACCACTTATTAAATACCACCATGAAAAACTTGATGGGACAGGATATCCAGAGGGCTTGAAGGGTAACCAAATACCGATTCTTGTGAGAATAATATCTATAGCAGACTCATTTGATGCTATGATGTCAAAAAGAACATATAGAGATAAATTAGGAATAGAAAAATCAGTATCAGAATTAAAAAGATGCTCAGGAACTCAATTTGATCCCGAAATAGTGGAAGTATTCATAAAACTTATAGATGAAAAATGGGATAAAATAAATGAAGAGGTAGAAGAAATAAATAGAAAACTGGCAAATGTATAGGAACAAAATAGAAGTCGTACGACTTCTATTTTTGTTGTTTGGATTTTAATATAATAGGATGAGGGCAATACATGCCATACAAGGGTGTTATTGCAATATAAACATAAAAGAAAATACTAACTTAATTACAATAAAAATACAAAAAACAAGAATTTTTAAATATATGTTGTAAAAAATATAGAAATTTGTTAATATTACATTAGGATAAATTTGTCTAATATGTATAAAAAATAAAAAACAACCAATATAAAGTATAAAATACTACTTTTGTATGAGAAGATAAATAAGTCCTTAAAAGAGGAGGAATAAATATGAAAAGAGCACAAAAAACTCAAGAAAATAACAAAAAGGGATTTACATTACTAGAACGTGCGTACTGATAAGTTGTTATTGTACAATTGGTGGAAATCCAATCGGGAAAGTGCGAGTCGGTACACCCGTACTTAGCCTTGGGGACTGTAAAAGA
>C687J13239_1000071_pt1 | contig 75004 bp, 90 predicted proteins | sample RifGroD2_FD_13239 | JGI IMG/M metagenome (IMG submission 13239) | reverse complement strand
CACTCATCTTCTTGGGCAGTCCTGACATGGGTAGTCGTAAAAAACTTACTTCGTCGTTTCTCTCCTTGTAAGTTTAACGACTGTCTCCACATGCATCGTATTCTACCACCGTTTATCTTCCTATATCTCACAATATCTCATAGTATCTCACAGACCTTTGAACAGTAAGCGGATGTGGGATACTATTTATTTTTTTATATCTATGTATATCTCATTATATCACACAGTATTTTCTCCCACGGTGGCAAACGGGTGGCAGAGTTTACAGTTTTTTACTGGTAACTATATTTCTAAATCTTTGCATTATCTCGTTATTGTAATCCTACTCTATTTCAATTAGCATACAAGTGACAAAATTTTCGCTTCTAATTTCTATTTTTCTTTTTTCTCTTACCCTTCATTTTATATACTTTACTGTTATCTTTTAAATTAAATTTGTAATTTACAAAGCATTTTAAATTGACCAATGTCTTTAGATATTCTTTTTGTTTATCTAGACCCTCTATTTCATTTAACCATTCTGGTTTGCTCTTAATAAGCTCTTCCATTAATTCTGTTTCTTCCCCATCTTCCATAAATGTTAAAATCTTAATACATATTTTCCCTACTTCATAATTTGCATCTTCTACCTTTGATTTAAACATTTCAAGCTCAATATCTTTTTCATTTAGAATATATATATATTCTTCTTCAGAGGCAAATACATAATATACATTCACATATACATCTTCATTTAAAATTTGCCCTATGAATGTCCCTTCGTACTTGTTATCCCTTATATTTATTTCATTAACCCTAACTTCTCTATTTATTCTGTAGAATGGTTCAAAATTAGCGCCGAAAATATCTCTTAAATCCTCTGTCCACATATTCGTCACTAAAATATTATTGTGTCCTATATTTTTTAGAAATATCGACTTTGACATTATTTCTGCTCTTCCACTTATCAATTTATAGAAATCTTTATTTAATTGATCATAGAATCCTCTTACATAACCTGCAGCATACTGGCTATATCCAACGCTTGAATCTACGAATATTTCTTTTTTCTGCATCGTATTCATTATTTTCTGGTTTTCTTCAATTCCATATTGATCTTTTTCTTCATAATTACCATACAACTTTAGTATCTTTAGTAAATCAGAGCTTTTATTATATTCATCAAAAAACTCTTTATAAAATCTCTCTAAATATTTCGTTGATAATTCACTCGATTTTACCCTTTCGATTTCGGCTATTTTTTGTTTTTCCTTTTCCGATTTTAATATTTCTAGCAATGAGTTTATACACTCTTCTAAATTTTTATTATATATCTGTGCTATATCGATAATATATTGCTTATACTCTTTTTCAGTGTAATATTTTATAACACCTTCTATCATACTTATAAGCATGTCATTACTTTCTATAGTTAATGTGGTTTCTATTTTCTCATAGTTTACTAAGCATCCAATAAGAAGTAAGTCTTTTATATAATTATGTGTTTCACACCACCATGTTTCTACCCACATATTGTATTCTCTTTCTCCAAAATCTTCCCAATAATCAGTCATACTTCCAAATTTACTGTCTTCACACAATAGTTCCAGTAAGTCCTGAATATATGTGCTTAGAGATATATCTTTCAGAAAATACATTATTTGCTCTTTTAGATCTGGTTGCTCTTGTTTACGTGATAGATATAAGCAAACTCCATATCTGATATATCTTGACTTTCTATCTGTATGTTTTTTAACTTGTTTCAATAAATTATCGTATTGAATATGTACATTTATATTTATTATATTTTGAGAAAACTTAATAACTTTGTTGCTAAGTTTTTTATTTTTCACTTTAATTGTCCATATTAGTAATTTTTGTAAAAGTAGATATATCGTATCAATCTTATTGATTAATCTCTCTTTTAACTGCACATCCTTTTGCTTGCTAATACTATCAATATCATCCTCTATAGAATAATGTAGACTAGAATATAAAATATCTAATAGTTGTTCTATTACTGTGACACTATCTTCTATGCTTTTGCCTTTATACAATGTCTCACACCATAAAAATGCATCACTAAAAGATTCACTATTATACTCTTCGCTAATGTATTTACACCATATATTTGTTAGTTTTCTAATCATATTCATATTCTTAATATCCTTACTTTTAAGTAATACACCCTCTAGTCCTATTATTAAATATTCTTTAACAACTTCCCCTTGTGATAGTATTTCCTTTTTTACATATTTTGCTAATATATCTATATATAATTCAAAATATTCAAAATCATTCAATAGCATCTTCTCAGATATTATTGCAATTAAATCATTCTTATACACATATGGTTTTTTTACTTTTCGTATTTCTATTAAGTCATCAAAGTCCGATAATTTAATAGACTTATGAATTAAAACCACACTTTCATTATTGTTAACATAGTCTCCTATCTCTTTTTGAATAATTACATAATACTCTGGATTTTCTTTTTGATTAGTGTTATTATTGAAAGGTTTATCTACCAAATTAATAATTTTATTAATTTTTTTATAATTAATCTTTTCAAATATTCCTTCCTTATTATATTTTACTTCCCTATAATCATCTGCATTATTAAATATAATAAATCCATACTTGTCAATTGTACATTTCTTATTAAGCTTGTGTTCGTAGTCAATACTATTTTTCAGTATTTTTGCATTTATTAGTTCTTTATATCTTTTTTGAAAGTATTCTTCAGCTGATTTTTTATATAATTCCATTGCCATCTCATTATTGCACAAATCTCGCACTGCCTTAATTATAAATCCACCAAGTAGCACTAATGCTAAGAAAGATATTAGTTTCACACGTATGAAGCAAAAAAATATTGATAGCACTACTATTCCCACAGTGATTTCCTTAACTTTTGTAATATTAAAGTATACCTGTTTCTTATATCTATCCTTCACTTGAGCAATATAAATATATAGTGAAATTGCAACAGTAGCAAATATACCTAATATTGTTGTAGCATCAACATCAAGTATTCCATCAATGTACGTATAATAAATCACAACAGCATTAACAAAATTATTGATGCCTACAAAAAATGTGCTAGTATCAATAAAATTAATTATAATCGTGACTACTAAAACATATAATGCCTTTTTATCATTTGTCATACTTTTCATAACCTCACCCACCTATATAAGTTTCTTGTTATTGTTTACATATCCGTATGTGGAGACCTTCATCTAATCTCAATATCCAAAACACTTTACAGTTTTTTACTGATAGTTGCAGTGTCTGTCCCTATTACGGATAACTCCGCCAATACACTATTTTTAAAGTCCAGCACTTCCTTTACATCCCTCTGCTTTTTCAAATCATCTATGTAATATAATATTCCTTCAGATATGTCAGGTCTCGTTATTAAATAATTATACTCTTCAATAAATTCCGCATATAATTTACTTGCATGAGATTGAAACTTCTCTTTATACTCTTTTTGCAAAACCCCTGTAGACTCATGACCTGTAAAAGGGTCCATTACTTTAGGTACGAAAGCTATATTCCATGGTGCTTCAAAAAGAAAAATATTTTTAGTCCTTCCAAAGATATGTGACACTTGATAATTAAATATATTTTCATTACGAATATAATTTGTTAATTCTGATATTATCTTTTGAGGTTCTGAATTATTAGTAGGATCCTTTTTTACATTATTATTTTTAAATAAGTACTTATACAAGTCAATATACAAACTCGTTCCTTTTGCATCCCTCCCATACCCTCGGATTTTAACTGCGCCATCATTAAATATTCTATTTTTAAGATCTTTCCAATTTTCAGAAACCGAGTCAATTGGCGGCAAGATAGTTTCATCTATACCAAATTTATATAACTCTTCCTTGTTAATATTAAACTTCTTTATAAATTTCTCATATGAATCTTTTTTCTCCAACTCCAACATTAATATCACCTCAATTTTCTATTCAATCTAATCTTTCGTAATGGTCATGGTTAACTAAATTATTACTTTTTCAATACTACCCTTTTTCATTTCATAATCTAACTTAATTTCAAACCCATGTTTTTTGTAAAAAGCTTTTAGCCTATCAATGTGATCCCAATCAACACCTGATATTTCCCCATTCACTTTTAAATATCCGACTTTTTTAATAATCTCTAAAGCTTCTTTAATTAGTATACTTCCATAACCCTTATTTATATTATTACCCATAATTCTTATATCAGTTATAGTTGCAATCCCATCTGCCCCATTAACACTTAGAAATATGTCTCCTTTACTTACCCCATTGTGGGTTATAACTATTAGTCTTAATATAAATGCATCTGGTTTATTTGATGTACCACTTAAAACATGACATCTAATAATATAGCAGCGACTTTCTTCCTTAGCTGTTTTTGTAACAAAGCTATCTTCTGTTGCGACTATATTATTATACTTCTCGTATAGCATTAACATCTTTTTCTTTCTTTTCTCGCCTAACATTTTAATTAATAACATCATCTTACCTCCACTTAATCCACTCTTATTTATCTATTTTTTTAAGTTTTGATACGTACATTTCCACTATATCTTGCATGATTTGCTGAAATTCTTTTCCATTATTATTATATACTCTCTCTACTTGAATTAGGCGTTTCGTATCGACACCCTTTTTTTCTATACTTACCATTTTCCCTTTAGTTTTCAACATGGTCTACCCCCTATATATCTCACCTTTATTTACATTTTAAAAGAATAAAATCTTAAAATTACCTAACATTTACTAATTATATCATAATATTATTTTTTTTACTATATTAAACCTACCTAAATTTAACAATTAACTTGATTTAAAACGAATTTTATGGTATATTCTACTAGTGTAATTGAGTGATACAAGCAATATTAGTTACTAAAATTTCAAAACATAAAATGAGGATGATGGCTATGGAAAACAATGAATTAATTACAAATATTAGAAAAAGCTTAGATATTACTAGAAAAGAGTTCTCAGATGCTCTTCGCCTTCCAAAAGAGCATGAAAAATTATTAAAGCATTGGGAAGAAGGTACAATGGAAGTTCCTAAAGATGTTTTAAACAAAGTTTTATCATTTCCTACAGATCCACCATTTAAAAATAGGTCCTTAAGTGAAAGTAAATTTACAACTATTGACTTATTTGCCGGAATAGGTGGAATTAGACAAGCATTCTACAAATTAGGTGGTCATACTGTTTTCTCTTCAGAATGGGATAAGTTTTCTCAAAAAACATATCGTATCAATTACGGTGAAGTACCATCTGGAGATATAACTAAAATAAATGAAAATGAGATTCCAGACCATGATATATTACTAGGCGGTTTTCCATGCCAACCTTTTTCACAAGCAGGCCTTAAAAGAGGGTTCGAGGATTCTAGAGGGACATTGTTTTTCGATGTAGCTAGAATAATAAAAGCAAAAAGGCCCAAAGCATTTTTATTAGAAAACGTGAAGCAGCTCAGAGGACATGATGGTGGAAATACACTTAAAACTATACTTAATATCTTAGAAGAATTAAACTATTATGTACCAACACCTCAAGTTTTAAATGCTGTAAATTTCGGTGTGCCACAAAATAGAGAGAGAATTATAATTGTTGGATTTGACAGAAGTCTTTTACCTCCAATGCCTATACCTTTTGAATATCCTGAGGGGAATAAATGTGTAACACCTATAAAAGTCGGAGCAATATTAGAAAAAGAAGTTCCACATAAATTTACTATTTCTGATGCTTTATATAAAGGTCATCTTGAAAGAAAAGCTCAACATAAAGAAAAGGGAAACGGATTTGGATTTTGTCTTTTTAATGAAGAAAGCCGCTATACTAATACAATAAGTGCAAGGTACTATAAGGATGGTAGTGAAGCTCTTATTGAACAAAAAGGGAAAAATCCCCGTATGCTCACCCCTCGTGAATGTGCACGTTTACAAGGATTTCCTGATTCTTTTATTATTCCTGTATCAAATACTCAGGCTTATAAACAATTCGGTAATTCTGTAGCCATACCTGTAATGGAAGCTGTCGCTAAAGAAATGATAATCTTTATGGAATCACACGGTATGTTAAAATAAAAAAAGTGTCTCATCATTTTAATTGAATTTGATGAGACACTTTTTTAGTCTTATTCGTGCACTTCTGTAATTAAACTATTCCAGAAATTATTGTTAGCTCTCCATTGAGAATATGGTCGTACATTACCCTCATACATTCCACTATCAAAAAAGACTATACCCTGTTCAACAAGTCTTAACCATTCATCATAATTTACTGGCTTACCAAAGCATATTTTAGTGTATGCACCTGAAGCATCTTTTTTACATGTAAACCAACCCTCGTGATTAAATTTATCTTCCAACTTTTCTTTTAAACACTTGTCCGTACGTCTTGTAGAAGGTGAAGAAATACCATACCATCTTGCAATAACTAGATGTTCTATCTGTAAAGCAATTGGAACAATTAAAGATTTATCTGTTCTCTGATCATGACTGTAAGAATAAACAGCAATAATATCCTTAGTATCAGTTATTTCAAGTCTTTGGCCATATGCATTATAGTGTCCTATTTTAGGACATGGAGTTCCTGACCAAGAATAACGCTCATTTTTTTCAGGATTTGGTCTTCCGAATATTTTCAAAAAGCTATCTTGCTTTTGGTATTTTGCACTTCCAATAAATAATTGACTATATTCGGGCATAGTAAACACATATTGATTCGCAGACCAATCACCGAAAGTTGTTTTAGATGTTGTTTCATCCTTCAATTCATATCCCATAAAATCAGACTCATTATTTGCATTAGCAGTAATACCAAACTGTTGTTCTAACCAATGTCCCTCTCTACCATCATGTCGTGTGTTCCTTCCTTCAGTATCAGATATTCTTCCTTTAACGTTTCTGTAAAACAATTCTAAAATTTTCTCTTTTGCAGTCATAATATATTTCTCCTTTCCGCTCAATAGAGCCACTTAAGTAATCTCATTACTTGCTTACTTTTTATCTGAAAATAAACTTCTAAAAACTGCCTCTAATACTGATACTACAATACTATTTCCAGCCTGCTTGTATAGGCTTGTATTACTAACCAATTGGCTTGCTTTATAAAAGTCATTATCACTGCACCCCATTAATCTCCACGTCTCTACAGGTTTTAGCCTTCTTACCATAAACTTTCCCTCAGCATTTTTCTTGTCAGTAACTAATTGCCTTCTATGTTTTGCTAAAAAGTCTTGCAATGTAACACCTTTCCAATAATTAGCATCTAAGCAGTAGCTTACTACTTGATTAATTTCGTTATCCATAACCTGACCCTTTTTCAAATAGAAAGAATCTTCTACATTTTCCTCTAGGACATCCTTTAAGACTTTTTTTAGTTGTACTGGTTCAGGGAATTTGAAATCAATGGAATGATCCAAAACACTAATACAAAAAACTCTTTCTCGGTTCTGTGGTATTCCAAAATTACGTGCATTCAAAATTCCCCATGTATTTTTGTATCCAATAGACTCAAGATATTCCAAGAATTTTTCAAAGTTTTTTTTATGATTGCATCCAATCAAATTCTTAACATTTTCCATCATAAGATACTTTGGTTTTTTTGTCTCAATAATTTTGCAGCATTCCCAAAGTAAAGATGATCTGGTGCCTGAATCAGCATTAAACCCATTCTGATAACCTGCTACAGAAATATCTTGGCAAGGAAACGAGTAAGTAAATAAATCAAAATCTGGCAGTTTAGCTGGATCAATACGTAGAATATCACCATAATTATTTATTAGCTTATTAGCCAAATACATCTCTTGTAATTTATCTTTTTTTAGCTTCCTTGCCCTGTTTTCAAATGTCTTATAATCTAATGGCACATTAATCTCTTCTAAATATTTATATATTTCTTCATCATCATCTGGAATCCACTTATTGATCTCTTTTCTTAAATTTAAGAAATCACTATGAATCGCTGCATATGATAATAGCACATCTCCTTCAATTTCTGATATACCTACTACTTCATGAGGTATTTGCAAATTTCTTAATGCCATCCTCTGACTCCCATAACCCGCAAATGCTTCAAATACTTTCAACATAATATGCTCCTTTTAATATAATATCTTCCACCTATCTATAATTAACAAACTCACTCATTGAAACACTATCTGCCGATAACATTTCTTCTGTAACAGCATCATTTAAAATATATCCTGAAAACTCATCATTCAGGTGCCATTCAATTTTACCTTTATGTTCATACTTCCTATATACTTTTTTAGGTATCGAATTTTCAAGTGTGCAGAAAAACAAAATATCTTTGATTCGGAGACCCTTTTCAGTAATAACTTTACTAATTTCACTTGCCTCTACATCTCCAGAGTGCAATACTACTTTAGCTGTATTACATTTACTCAATCCAACACATGTCCCCTTTAATTTACATTCGCAACATGCGATTGGATTTATTCCTCTTAAATCTGAATTTCCTATTGTTCCATACCTTTGGCACCATAAGACATCAAAGAAAGCCTTCATATTTGTTTTGTTAGCCTGACTAGCTAACCATATAACCCTCTCTATTTTCCCAAGTTTATCAAAGCTATTATAAAAATCGTTTCTATCAACAATTCCCAGTGCATATTGATGAAATGTTTCAATCCATGTGTCTATAGGTATTATTTCATCTTTTTCAAAGCCTTGTTGTAAAAAGCAGGCAATTACCTTTTCTGAATAGCCTTTCAACTTATTACCATTAGAATAAACCTCTTTAAAAAAGTCCTTTTCCCATGTTTTATAATCATTTGTAATTATATTTATAGCTGCGCTTGTATAAAATGCTGCTCTCCATCCGTGACGATTAAATGCATCTACCAAGGTATCTAAAGATCTCTTATCTTCTGCATCTATATCGTTCGTTGCTAAATATTTATTAGTTACGCCTTGCATAAAGTCCTCTTTATTTTGTGGCCAAGCACTAATTTGAGATTTAAAACTATGCCCTGATATTTCCACGTTTTTTGTAAAGTCTAGATTAAACACTTTTTTCATTGCATTAAATAACCTTTTATATATTGGAAATTCATCTAATGTATTTGTAGCTATATCTTGGTATGTAGGCAAAAGATAGTACTCTAGATGTTCCCATTTTTGATTAAATTCTACCCTTTCCCCAAATGCACTCATAAAATTATATAACATCCTCATTTCACTTTGTCTACCAGTTTTGGGTTGCCAAGCTGAAACAAACCTTATCATTGAGTAGACTTCTTCATAAAACTGACCAAATGGAATATAATCTCCGTAAGACAACTTAATGTATGTCCATAAATCTTCAAAGAATGCCTCATACTCCCTATTTCCTTTGCAATATGATAATATATCTTCCTTTGATATTTTATGAGAATAACCTATTCTTTCACTTAATTCGCTTTTTAAAATATTGCAAGCAAACTCATCCCCTGTTTCTACATTAGTTAGAACTGTAAATTGTGCATCACAACAATCCTCTTTAATGTCGAAACTTACGGAAACTGGACAACCAATTATCCGCATTCCATTTTTAACAACGTGTATATACATAATTGGAAATTGTGGCAAATCAGTATAGTAAACCTCAATTTTAGGTATCCACTGTAGTGGTACATTTGCTATTGTGATTTTCATTTCATTTTTAAGTTCCACTATAAATCACTCCTTTATCTTTAGTTTCTAAATTTCTATGGTGCTATAGCTAAATTAACTTTTTTAGTACATCCCAATCTTCTCTAACAAACATTAACTTTACTTTTGCTGCGTTATCTACATTGTCTTTTATGTATGTATAATAGTTAACGTAAATCTTATATATCAATCTTAATGTATTTTCATCCATATGTTTATTAAATTCTGTCTTCATTACATCTTCATAAAAAATTGTACTTATTTCTGAAGCTTTTTCATATTTCTTTTGTTCTAAAATTTCTTTAACATTCTCGTAATTTTTACTTGCTTCATCTTTAAGAAAATTTAACTTAATGTTCATTATTTTTTTCTCATTTTTTATTTTATCGTTCTGTTCTCTTTTATAAAAAATGTAGGCAACTAAATATCCAAAACTAAACCCAAATATACTACCTATAAACTGAACCAATAAATCTACAACAACTTTTTCCATTGTATGCACCTCATCCGTTTAAAATATTTTTATCATTTTACCATTCTTATTAAGATAATTCATTAATTCCTCATACTTTTTACTATATGCAAAACTTTGTGGTGGAGTAAACCCAAACTCTGTCTTTAATCTCTCCAAGGGAATTGGTTCGACCAACTCAAACATATGCAATATTGGATATGCATATTTACCTTTTCTTTCTCCTTTATTAAATTCTACATTTCCTATACCATTTTCTTCTATCTTATTAGGGTATACTACTGGTGTTTCTACTTCAAATAAATACATTAGCTTCGCCACTGGAACCGTAACATATGTTAGCAATAAGGATGGAATGTCCTTTGGTATTCTACTTCTAAATTCATGATTTTTTTTTCCATCTTTAATCATCTTTGCATACTTAGGTTTCAAACTTATTATCACTTCGCTCATAATGCACTTCCTTTCATGTAAGAATTATAGCATAAAATAATTTATTTTGAAATACTTTAGAAATTTAAAAATAGCATATTTTTAAATATGCTATTTTTTACTAAATATTAGACTTCCACTATATTATTTTGGTATATACAATTTTCAGGTAAAACATCATCTCTTAACCCTTTAAAAACAGGCTGTCTTAATCCTCCACTTTCAGTTTCCTCCATATACTGTACATTACATACAAGTACAGGTTGTAACCAAACTACATTCTCAAAATTGGGAAATTCGGGATAAACTAAGTTCGATGCTCTAGATGTTGATTGCATTATTCCATAATCTACCCTAGATATTCCCAAACTTATATGACCTCTATATACAATATTCTTTTCACTGTAGCTACCTATTAAAACACTAATTATAGAATCACTTTTTTGAAAGTATCCGCACACAATAAAATCCTCATCAATAAGGGCTTTTATTTTTATCCAATCCTTAGATCGTTTGCCAAAGTAATACTTGCTATCCTTTTTCTTTGCAACAATACCTTCTAATCCCTGTTGTTCAGCAGCATTGTACAAAGCTATACCTTCTTTTTTAAATACTCTTGAGACCACCAAAAAGGGAGTTTCATTAACTAAGTCAGAAAGAATTTTTTTACGTTCAGATAATGGTCTATCCGTAATTTGCTCGTTACCAGCATAAAGTACATCATATGCGGCAAAGCAAACAGGTAGCCTTCCTGCAGCGAGAGATATTTTTATTTTATTTGTCATAAGGCTTCTACGCTGCACCTCAAAAAAGTTAGGTCTACCCTTTTCCATCACAAAAACTTCTCCATCAAGAATGCAACGTTTTTTTACTTGCTTATGAATTGAATTTAATTCAGGATAAGTATCTGTTACTCTTTTATTCCGTTTATTTCTAAGTTCAACACCCTCATCTGATAAATAAGCTAAACAACGTATACCATCAAATTTTAATTCAAAATAAAATTCATCTGAATTAAAAGGTTTTTGATTTTTATCAAAAATTAACATCGGGGCGATATCTTTAGTTTCAAAAATATCCATTAGCCTACTACCGCCGTCCTTTTAGTTGTCTTTGTTTTCGTTGATGATGATGTTTTTGTTGACGGTTTATTTTTTTCTATACTTAGCTTTAATGCATCCATTAAATTTATAACGTTATTAAATTTCTCATCTTTTCTAACGACGATCTCTTGACCTGCGATCTTTTTCGATATCATGTCTTTAAGCTTTTCTTGATACCTGTCTTTGTATTGTTCGGGCTCAAAAGGTTTGACCATTGATGTAATTAGGGTTTTAGCCATATTAAGTTCAGGTTCTGATATGTCTTGCTTAGAGTATGTTTTAGGTATCTCTTTTATCTCATCATTATAAAACATCGTTTGTATAAGCAAACCGTCTTCCCGAGGTATTAACGCAAGTAATGTTTCTTTTGTACCAAGAACTGTTTGAGCGATTGCTATTTTTTGTTCATCCATCATTGCTCGTCTTAATAACTCAAACGCTTTATCTCCATTTAGTTCTGGTACGGCATGATAAGTTTTTTCATAAAAAATAGGACTAATTTGATCTATATTAGTGAAATGTAATATTTCTATTGTTTTGTCTTTTTCAGTTTTTATCTTTTCAATATCGTCTTCATCTATAATTACATACTTATCTTTATCATATTCAAAGCCTTTTACAATATCATCTTCTTTTATTTCTTCTCCACAATTACCGCATGTCTTTTTATATCTAACACGACTATTGTCCTCTTTACAAAGCTGATTGAAATGAATGTCATTATCGGTTGTAGCAATGTGTAAACTTATCGGTATATGAACAAGACCGAAAGATATTGCTGTTTTAGTTCTAGCTGCCATTTTATCACCCCTTTTTTGTTATTATGTGATGAAATTTGAGTTAATATTACATGCAGCAAACATCTGTTGTGTTTTAAAGTAAAAAAAGCAGAAATTGTTTTCTACTTTTTTTATTCATCTTTATTAAAAAACTTGTATATGTAAATTTACTTTATTTCTTTTTATTTGGATTTAAATCTATAACCATTCTTTCTTCTTGTTTTTTTAACTTTCTTTCATATTCTTCTTCAGCTTTATATGAAAATCCCACATTAGATTCTTCAATATCGTCGAAATCTACCGCCCCACCGTATCCATCTAACGCTGAAAAGCATAAGCAATTTGGTAAATCATCTTCATCTTTATTATCTAATATACTAACCTCAACATAATCATAGCCATCTTTCTCTAATTCCTTTACCATAGACTTTAGTTCTGATACTTTTACTATTATCATTTTCCTTCCCCCTATAACTCATTTGTTTCATAAGGCTTTCTTAGTACATATAAGATATTAGTTACTTGTTCATAATCTCCCACTAAATCTTTTGACATAATTATCATTAATATACTATGACTCAAATTATGTCCCATCTCATTTGTCCCCCATATTGTAGGGTCTCCATCTTCATTTTTATACTTTTGTTTTTCAAACCATCCTTCAGATTCTAAATATTCAATCTCATCTTTATTATCTTTAGCTTTAAATGCTACATTCAAGTAATGATTTATTTTACTACCTTTCTTGATACCGTTAGTGTATATATCATAATCTGAGTCTAATTTCCACCCTTTTTCACTAAAATGTTTTAGTACTTTTTCAATATCATTTTTCATAATTATCCTCCGTATTTTTTCTGAATCCTTTTATTATTTAATTTATTCAGTCACTTTCTTTAGTGCCAAGAAAACAGATAAAGCTTCTTCTATAATATCATTTGTATTTTTGCCATGTATAACTGCATATATTTTTGCTTGTTTTAGTAACTCCTCGTCTACTGTTGTAGTATAGTTTTTTCTGATCCTTGTTTTTTCTTTAATTGGTCTTCCAGCCATATTATCACTCCTTTATTCATATTTTCTTCTATAAACTTCTATAGCTTGCTTAACTTCTTTTATTTCCTTTTCAGAATTTTTACCCTTCATATTCTTAATTGCTATATCTAAAGTCTTAATCATTTCTTTATCAGTAGCAGTTTTTCTGCTTTCCTCTAAAAACTTTAAATCTTCATTTTCCACTACTCGTTTTTCTATAAAATCTATAAAATCACTGCATTTAAATATATCTGCATCTATGGATGCACCAATAGCTATTAGATTTTCACTCATATCAGAATATATTAAATTCATTATATAGCTCTTGAACGATTCTGAACGTTTTATATACTTAGTATATATATCTAACACCTCTTTTTCTTCATCTTCTAGTTTTAATAAATATGTTTTCATAGAAAACCTCCTCGGTATATACTGATATATACAGTATATACCGATTTGTAAATATTGTCAATAGTTTTAATATTTTTTTTACGCAAAAATTACTAGAGTGAATTTCTTATAAATAAAAAATAAGGGATTAAACTCATTTTACTGAGCTAATCCCTTGTTATTTATCTACTTTAAATAAATCCTGCTACCTTATGTATTAATGCTTGTACATACTCTATTTTATATTCTGATCCTCTTTTCCAATACTCTGGGCTATCTATAATCCCTGCACTTGCAAGTATATCTATATCTCGGCTTAATTGTGTATATGCTTGTTCAACATATGCTACTCCAAAGAAATCACATATTACTTTTGCTTGTATTTTTGCAATTAACTTCAAATTATTATCCTTCAGCAAAAATGCTTCATCAATCAAATTATCATGAAATCCATTCTCAACTAATACCACATTCTTGCACCCTACATCCTGTGCTGTATCTATGACTGTATAGTAGTCTTCTCCTTTTTCTACTGTGCTTTCTCTTATCTTTGCACCTCTATTTATGTTTCCCATTAATGAGGATATTGATTTAGATAGGTTTCCTGCCAATATCTTATCATCTGGCAAGTCTATGCTATAAAACACTTCCACACCTCTGCAAGTTCCATCATTAGCATTTGAATGCTCACTTATAAATAAATCTGCACCAGCTGCCATTTTCCCTCTTGTAGTTAGGGATACTTCTTGCGTTGTGTCTTGCCTTGTCAATATGGTAACAAAACCATGCCTATCTAACTCTTGTTTTAAATATGTACTTATTTTAAATACTCCATTTCCTTCATTATAACCATTCCTTCCTTTGTTCGGGCAATTTTTATAATGCCCTGGATCGATTATTATTTTTTTACTCATTTTTAACGCCCTCCTTCTTGTTCATTTTTTAATTTTAACAACGCATCCTTTACTTGCTTTGGTACAGGCACTCCCATTTTTGCTGCATTTTCTAGGATGCTTATTCCTTCATTTGCTATCCAAAAGAATATCGTCCCTGTTCTAAGTGCATTATCTGTACCTACAAGCGCATCTATCTGGCAGGCAATTACTACAACTAAAAGCATCACCACTTTTTTGATTATGCCTTTGTATCCTATTTCACTTGATAACTCTTTAAGATATATTGCTTTGAGTACTCCTGTGGCATAGTCAATTATTATCATTAAGAGCAATGCCTTTAAAAACATATCCCACCCTCCCATCAGCTCACTTACAAACATTCCTGTAGTTCCTGCTAATATTTTTATTGTGTTGAGTATTTCGTTTTGCTTGTCCACACTCTCAACTCCCTTTTAGCAAAATAAAAAAGACTAGTGTAAGTCTTTAGATTTTATAATTTCTTGTTTTTGTACTTCTGTAATTAGGTTATTAATCACTGCTTCTTCTAGATGTCTTTCGGTTATTTTATCTCTTTGATATAAATATTTTAATCTACTGTACCACACCATTATCACCTCCAAGGGATATCACTGCTAAATCGTTTATCATCATACTTTGTTCAAGATTCATAATTAGTAATTCATCTATTTGATCTTGCATTATTTCTGTTTCACTTTTTTCATTCTTAAAATAAATAATTCCATCTTTTATCTTTTCAATAACCTTCATATTCACTCCTCCCTTGTAGCAGTCATCAATACTTTTTTACCTGCGGTTGTTCTTGTTGTAGCACCAAAAGTGTTCCACACTTGTTTAATTCTAATATTTTTGATTCCGCTTTGAGTAATTTTATAAGTATATACGTCTTCCGTGTACGATGTGTCATAAACATATGCATGGTTTTCTTTTTTTATCATTGGTAACCATACAGTCCCTCCATTTATACTTATATAAGGTATAACATCACCAATTGTATATCCAGTTGGTGCTTTCTTTGTCATCAAGAAGGTTAATTCCTTTATATCAAAATCAAAGGTTTTATTAAATACTACGTTTTCAAATTCTTGTATGGCATATGATGTTACTCCAGTTGCATAAATTTCCGTAAATCTAACCCACCAGTCCGTGTATCCTGAACTTCCACCTGTATGTTCTATTACTATGTATTTCACATTTCTCACACTACCAAAACTTATATTATTTTGATGAATACTCTGGCTTGTAATTGTATCATTTTGAGTTGTTCCTACTTGAACATTGTTACTATCATAAGCTTTATATGTTAAAGTTGGACTTCTTGCACCATACCTCCATGTTACTAAAGTTGAAAAATTTATAGGAGTTGGGAATACAATTTTAAAGCTACCCAATACCCCTCCAGGATTGTAATATGTACCTCCTGTTGTTGTTGTATCCCCATCATATAATGAGCTTGGAGTACCATTCCATGTTCCAGTCAATGGAACTACACTATTTGGTCTAATATCTCCCATTGCGGTTGATGTTTCATTATTAGTTTGTATTGTTGTATTAATTGCTAAAGTTTCTGCATTATCTAAGTATGTAGAGTTTACAAGCGATTGTGCGAATAGAGTTTCATATAACTTTTCAACATCATACATGAGTCCATCAACATTATTGTCGAGCTTTGTTACTGCATGTTTAACCTTTAAAGAAGTCATATACTTTGTATCATCTATTCCAGCTTCAGCCTCTACTTGAGTTGCTTTATCTGGCATTACAGCTAGTGCCTGTTCAATTTGATTCATGTTTGCTGCACTTACAGGAGTTCCTTCAGTACCTTTATATATTAGTTTAACATCCGATTGTATTACATTCCCTAATTGGTCAGTTATATCGTATTTATTCTGTCCATCTTTCCAAACTCTTGGTGTATACGGCATCACTGTTTCACCTCCACAGTCCAGTCTATATTTAGACTTTGAGTATTATCTTTATTTATTATTAGCGATTGTGTTGCATAGCACATACCACTGCCTAGAGTAGTTGTTGCTCCATTTCCATGTAAGCCTACTTCTACAATATTTCCATTGCCTTCATTTTCATTTAAATAGAAGGTATAAACATTTTTTACTCCACTTACCTCTGTTATATCTGTTGCTAGCTTTCTAAAAAACTCACCATTTTTATCTCTCAAGCTCATAATAGTTATCTTGTCTATTGTTTCTGCTATAACTTCATTAAGGACTAGAGCATTGCCTTGACTCGTTATCAAATCGATCACCTCTAAATTACAAAATTACCTACCATCATATTTGCTCCACCAACTAAATAATTGTGTAGATTATAGTTCATTTTCTCTTCAAGTTTCGGTACATTTATTGCATCATAATATACATTGTATTTTTCTACTAGCGTATCACCGCTTGTACCGAATAACGCTGTCTCTATTTTAGCTATCCGTTTGTTCATGTTCTTTAGAATGCTTGCGATATCCATCTGTGTACTCTCGAGTGTTATTTTTCTGTTCACCATTGCGATCTTGTTGATTGATTCGTAAGTTACATCTTTTATCAGTAGGTAGTCGTTGATATTTAGACTTGGTATTTCAATTTTTACTAGTTCCCCTACTCTGTATATTCCGTTAAAAGGCTCTAGACTTCCATTGATAACTGGTTTTGAATACTTTTCAAGATAGTTTGCTCCCGTTTCCTTCGCTAGAAATTTATTATCAGTTTCTACGTCAAGGATATCTTCATATAAACCATACTGTCCTTGACTTACTTTATCCTCGAGCAATATTTTAATAGGATACTCATATCGATACACTATCGTTCCAGATCCCGATACACATAAATCAGGAACCAAGAGCTTTTCGTTTGAGTTTACCAAAAAGTCTTTAGTCCCTGCTTGAGTTATGTTTTGTATTCCAAGTGTCTTTTGAATTCCACCAATCGTCACTGTTATTGTTTCATCATCTGCAACTCTCGGTGTATAGTGTAGTGATATTGGAATAGTTCCGCTTACAGTTATGTTTTGTGTGTATGGTAAGCTTAGTTTCTTCGAGCCTTTCACCCATAGCTTATTCACTAGCTTTTCAGCACTATGTGTAAATGTAGTAGTACCTCTCTTGTATTTATCAACTGTAAGTACATTTTCATTAATAGAATTGGCTGTTTTGGAGAAGTTGAGATCTAGATTTTCATCTATGCACCAGTCATATCCTGTCAGGTTGCATATCTGTTCCATTGCATCCCAAAGGTAAGTATCAGCAAATCGTATCGTTAGATTACGTGTATTTCCTTGTATCTTGTTTCTCGTAACCCAAGGAACATATTTAGCAAATAGACTATTCACCACTGTACTCACTGGGATATTTGAATAGCTTTCAGATACTATTATTTTCTGTGTTTTTGCTGTATAGTCAAAGCCTTCAAGGGTAACTGATTTTACTAGATAATTACTTTTCTTCGGTGGGTTGGTAACATAACCTCTGAACTTATGACCGTCTTGATTTATTTGTACATCTGTTCCGATAGTGTATTTACTGATATCATCATCTTTCTTGAATGGAAGTATTATGCTGAAACTTCCTGCTCTTTCTGTTTTAGAACTATTTACTCTGCACGAGTCATAGTAAACTATGGTTTCAGCTTCTTGCTGCCCTGTTGGCTTTATCTTTATTTCAGTCATTACCTACCACCACCTATACTAAGTGAAAACCGAGTGCCTATCTTTCTACTAATAAAGTCCGTAAACTCTTCCATTCCACTACTTCCGACTATCGTCCCTTGATTGATTATTGTCAGGCTGTTTCCTGAACTACCTACCCCTGTCCCTGATACATTGATGTCTCCTGCTGTCCTCGTGACATCACTTGCAAGTGCTCCCATCGCCTTCGTTACCCTATTTTTATTTTGGTCAATACCAATCGCCATACCTTCTGCTGTGTATCTACCTATTTCCATCATTACACGGGATGGTGAGTGTATTCCTAATGCTGAACGTATTTTACCAGTAATTTGATCAGCTAGGTCTGAGACTACTTTTGCTACTTTGCTTATCATTGATTTAATACCGTCAATTAGCCCTTGGATGATATTTACCCCGTAATTGAATAGTGTGCTTGGCAGGTTTTTGATCCAGTCTATCGCTTTCGTTATACCATCAGTGATTGCATCCCATATTCCTTTTGATACATTTTTAATGCCTTCCCAAATGTTAGCGAACATGGACTTTATGCCTTCCCATGCAGAACCTGCTACACTCTTTATCGTTGTCCATACTCCTGCCAAGTATCCTGCTATGGCTTGGAGTGCTCCTGTAAATACAAGTTTGATACCTTCCCATATCTTCCCGAGCGCACCCTTGATATTCTCCCATATTCCTTTTGAATCTTCGCCTAACTTTGTGAAGTTACCAGTCACCAAGTCAATGAGTAGCAATATTGATCCTAGGAATATGTTTTTTATTAGTTCCCATACACCTGAGAAATAGAGTTTCATACCATCAAATATCATAAGAATTCCCTTGAAGAATCCGCCAAAGTTTTCTGCTATAACCTTTACGAAACCTATTACGATTTTTATTACTGACGAAGATAAGTCTTGCCATATCTTACTTACAGTTGATAGTATTACATTAAATATTTCAGCTATCTTTTGCCCTGATTCTGTAAAAGATTGTGCTACCCAGTTCCACAAATTCGTGAAGAATTCCTGAATTGAACTCCAATTATTAATGATCAGGTACACCCCTGCTGCAAGTGCTGCTATCGCTGCTATTGCTATTCCAATTGGTCCAGTGATAACAGCCATTACTCCACCTGCTACAGCTATCGCACTAGAGACGGCTGTGAATGCGGTAATGAGTGCGGATATTCCTGTGACCATCTGCCCTATAATGATCAAGACAGGCCCAATTGCGGCAACTATCCCAGCAATCACAAGTATTGTATTTTGGGTTGCAGGTGATAGTTTTGAAAACCAATCAGCAAGTTCTTGTATCTTCTTTGCTACTGCAGTAATTGCAGGTGCGAGTGCTTGCTGTATTTTGATTCCTGCTGTCTCAAGGCTTCCTGTCATTTGTTCAATGCTTGATTTTGTATTATCTTGCATTGTCTTAGCCATTTGTTTCGCTGCTCCATCACTTGTCTGTAAACTCTTAGTTAAATTGTCTAAATCCTTCGCGCCTGCTTGCATTAGTACCATCATACCCGACATAGCTTCCTGACCAAATATCTGCGATACTACTTGCTGCTTTTGTTCATTTGTTAAGCCTGCTGTCGATTTGCTTAAGCTGTTTATGATCTGACTTAAAGATAGCATATTTCCCTTTGCATCAAATGCAGAAAAGTTAATAGATGCCATTGCTGTAGCCGCTTCTTTGCTTGGATCAGATAGTCTCGATAGCGCACCTCTCAGTGTTGTGCCTGCTTGGCTTCCTTGTATCCCTGCATTCGCCATGATACCTATAGATGCGGTGACTTCTTCAAGCGATATTCCTGCTTGGTGAGCAATAGGAGCAACGTACTTCATTGCTTCTCCAATACTTGAAACGGATGCATTTGTGTCTGCGGAGGTTTTTGCAAGTACGTCTGCTACGTGACCCGAATTACTTGCTTCAAGTCCGAACCCTCTTAGTGTACTGGCTGCTATATCTGCACTACTTGCTAGGTCTTCACCGCTACTAGCCGCTAAATCTAACATTCCATCCATCGCTGACATAATTTCAGTAGTAGAGAATCCTGCAGAGGCTAGGTTTTCCATACCTTCTGCTGCCTGTTTAGCACTAAAGGCTGTATCTGATCCAAGTTGTAGTGCTTGGTCATTTAGTTTCTGAAACTCTTCCCCTGTCGCACCTGAGATTGCTTTCACTCTACTCATCTGTGCTTCAAAGTCATTTCCCACCATTACTGCCGCAGCCCCCAGACCTAATATGGGAGCTGTTACTTTTGTACTGAACTCTTTTCCTGCATCGGTCATTCCTTTGCCGAATTTATCGAGTTTCTTTGCTGCTTCTTCGGCTTGTTGACCGAATGATGAAAATCCATTTGCATCTCTTAACTGTTGTTCTAAGTTTTGCAATTCTTGTTCTGTCCTTGTTACTTCACGTTGGAATGCCCGATACTGCCCTTCATTAATTTCACCATTTGCAAATTGCTGGTTAACTTGCTGTTGTGATAACTTTAATGTATCTAGCTTGTCCTTAGTATTTTCTATTGCCTTTGCTAGTAATTGTTGTTTCTGCAACACCATTTCTGTATTACCAGGGTCTAGTTTAAGCAACTTATCAACTTGTTTTAATTCTGATTGTAGGTCTCTAGATTGCTTATTTACACCGCTTAGTGCTTTGTCAAGTCCTGTGGTTTCAGCACCTATAACAATATTGAGTCCTTTGATTGTTTCAGCCATTGTTCTATCACCCCCTAGGCATAGAATGTATCAATATCTGTTTGATTTGCTTGTCTGCTTTTTTGTGTACTGTTTCCGTTGTAGATTCTAGCAAACTTTAAAATGTCACCAACTCGTAATTGATTTATTTCCTCAAAGTTAAGTCCTGACTTTTTCCCTATCACCAAGATTGTTAGTTCTATATTTTCATCTACTTCATTACTATTTGCTTCTTGTTGGTGTGTACTTTCCACGAAAAAAGCCTGCTGCCGCTTCCTCCATAGTCACTTCATAAAGTGCTGTATCTGATAAATCGATACTCTCAAACGAACCTAACCAGTCCATAAAGTTTGGGAACGACTGTGGATACGAGTCTGATTTATTCATTGCCCATATCATCTGTAAGAACAGTGTCGTGTCTAAGTTCACCATACTGTCTTTTATCTTTTCTAGCTTTGCCATGTCCCCCATGAAGTCGCTTTTAAATTCTTGTTTATAAAACAAAAGAGTTAGAGGTGTCGCCCTAACTCTTATCTCCTTATCTCCTATTTTTAAATCTCTAGCCATATGTATTTCCCTCCATCTTATTCGAATATTGGTTTATAAACTGAATTGAAGAACGCATTATATGTTGTCGCATTTGTTGCATTCAGTTCAAGTGTTCCTTTTGTTATTTTCTTACCTGCGATATCTACTGGAACTATCGTGAGTGACAGTGTATCTGTTGCAGGATCAAGATTTTCTCCCTTGGTATTATGTTCCTTTGATGGTCTTTGTGCTGTGCATGAATAGTACACAAATCTTCTGCTCTTTTGATCTCCCTGAACTTGTCCGAGTAATGCAAATTCCTTTGGTGTTGCATCTGCTTCCTCAACTAACATTCCATTATCATCAACTGACCATCCCATCATTTCCTGCAATATTGCATCTGGAATTAAAGCCATTTCTAGTTCTGCCTGATATCCATTGTTTGCTGTGACAACGAAGTATGCAGAGTTATCGGCATAGAATGTATTGCTATCACCTTGTGCCTGTGGTGAAAATTTTACTGCACCTGCTATCGCTACTGGTGTTTTCCATATTGGCTGAGTTCCCACCTCAGTATAGTCTCTAAATGCGATATGTACGTTTTGTAACCCATAAACTACTTTGTTTTCTGACATTTGCATGCCCTCCTTATATTAATTGAATTGTGTAAACAATTTGATATAGCTTTTCTTCACTGATTCTCGATTCGTATTTCGAATATACCAAACCGTTTAACTTGAATACATCCTGCACCAATTTCTCGGTAACAGGACTCTTTTTGTCTGTATAAAGTTCCACTTGATACCCGCTGATGTCTACATAGTTTTGATTGTCAGCCTTGATATCTGCTGAACTAGAAAATTGATAGGTTATAAATGGCGCATTCACTTCCTCTTCAAACTCTCCATATACTATGGGTATGCTTGTTGTTTCAAGTGCTGTAACTAGCTCTTCTTGTGTCATCTATCTACCACCTGACCTTATAATTTGTTTTAGTCTATCGGTTAGAGTTACTCCATACTTTTCATAAGCCTTTGCCATGTGTGGGAATGCTCTTGTCCTTCCTCCACCTCTTTTTGCATGTCCGAATTCTAGCAAGTGTACAAGTCTATAGTATTTTTTGTTCCATACTACTGCTCTATTAATATGTGGAGCTGTTATGTTTGACTTTTTAAAGCCTTTAACATAGTTTCCATGTTTTTTTGGTGCTGTTATCTCAACTTCTGCAAGTATTTTTTCTGCTGTTTCATTTACCTCTTCAGCTATCCCGTTTGACACATCCTCGGTATACTCTTTCATCGCACTTACGATTTCATTTGCTAGATTACCAATTGATATATTTATCATGGCTATCTAATCCTTTCACATACGAGTTCTACTTCTTCAAAGTCAGTAGCGTATGTACGGATCACGTTATATACCACATCTTCAAAGTTTACTTGCTTTTCCTCATTGTACTCATATCCATGAACTACAAAAATAATTTCAGGCTTTAATCCTGATTTTGCACTGTTATAAAATTCACTCCTACTTACCGATTTAATTTTGCATAAGACCGTTGTTTCTTTTAATGTTGGTATCTGATTTCCTATAGAATCTTTTGTGTAACCTTCGCTTCCCATTAGTTTTAACTCATAGTCATATGTCATTCCGTACCACCTCCCGTGTGTATTACGAGGTTATGTAATCTAAACTGCAAATGCCTTGGTATTGCATCACTATCTTTGTTTTCATATCGCCACGCTGTATAGTCAACTATAAACATTTGATGATAGGAATTGGTCAAATTAATGACCAACCCTTTCTCATCTTCTAGTTCTGTTTTTATGCCACTTGCTATAGCAGCTATATATGTATCTCTTACGTTAGTGGTTATCCCCAGTTTGCTTTTTATCAAGCTAACGATTAACTCCATTTATACCACCTCTTATTCATTGGCTGCGTCTGTTGCAAACGTTGCAGCTACTGTCGGAGCTGTATTGTTTAGTCCTATCAACACGAATGCACCCTTTCTTACTGGTTTTCCATCGTATCTTGCTGTTGCTTTAAATACTGTCTTGTCACTTGTAAACAAGAACTCTGTTGAACTTGCTGTTTTAACATCTGCTCTTTCTGCAAGCAAGTATTTTGTGAAGTCTCCTGCGATGATGTTATTTTCAGGTATTTCTTCACTAAATACTACTTTATATCCGACACCAGGGAATGCTTGTCCACTCACTGTGACAAATGCACCAGAAGCATTGCTCGCTAATGACATTGGTACGATTGTACCTAACCATGTTGCTTCGTTCATTGCTATTGTTATTGGCCCTCTTCCTCTTCTACCTCTTTTGATGAACTTCATTGCTTCAATTATCTTTGCAAACTTGGTATCAGCTACTGATAAAGTTATAATGTTTGTAGTTCTAAGTCCCTTGTCTGGATCATCATCAACAAAGTCTGCATGAATTGCTGGTACAATACCTAGAGGCATCTTCGTTCCTGTTCCGTATAGAATTGCTTTGTCTAGTGCTATTGCTATTGATTCTTTTAATAGTTCCTCAACATGTGAAGCTAAGTTGACCATTGAATCTTCAATTAATGAATTGTCTAGTGGAATGAATCCTCCAACTTTATATCCATCAACTTCAACATCTGTAAACAATGAAGCTAATTCATTCAGTTTTCCAACCATCTCTGTCCATATTGCTTCTGGAGCTTCTCCTGAGATAATTGCTCTTCCTTCTCCTGTTAGTTTTGCTTTCCTTACTAAATCGTAGAACACAGAGTATCTTCCTAGATCATCTGTAATTGTATCTAGTAAGATTTGTGGGATTGTTAGGTCTAGTCCACTTATGCTTCTCTTTTGCACTGCCTGACTTAAGTTTGTATAGAAGCTTCTTACATCTTCTTTGTTTAGTCTTTCAATCACTAGCTCTCTTGCATTTAGTTTATTTTCTCTCATTCTTGTATTCCCCCTATCGATATTTGATTTTTTTCTTTCTTCTGAATTTTCAGAAGTTTTATTTTTTTCAGGTCCCTTTGTGATGATCTCATTTAGTTCATCCTCTAGTCCTGCTATTTCTCTTTCAAGTGCTGTCTTCTTCTCTTCATTTTCTGTCTTTTCAGTTTCTAGTTTTGTTATTTCTTCTTCGATCACTGTAATTTCCTCATCTGTTTTAGCCTCATCAATAGATGTTGACAATTCTTGATTCCTCACTTTAAATTCATTTTCTTTTTCTATCAACCCACCAAGAATTGATTTTCTTTGCTGGATCTTTTTATTAAGCATTAATTGTTTTAGCATATCTTCAACCTCTCTTTCAAATTTAGTTTTTTGTGTTCAAGTCTTTTTTCTAAGAAGCTTGCATAATCTTTTTTTCTTGCTTGTACTCCTGTCTCTGCATAAGCAGGAAATGTACATACACTCACTTCGTGTAGATCAACTTCTGTAATTCTCCATTTAATAGTTCCGTCATCTCTGTAGTCAGTTTCCTCCGCTAATATGTTGAACCCAAAGCTACACTGACTTACATCCCCACGTTTTACTCTCTCATAAATATTGACTGCATCGGTATCGTTTTCGTTGATTACAATTCTCCCCCATAGTCCTCTGCTATCAACTTTGAGTTCTAGCGTTCCAGCCTTGTTTCTACCTAATACTAGTGTTGTATCATGGTTTATAAGAGCTCTTATGTCATTGCTTAATGTCTTATCAAATGCCCTTGCTTCTAGTTCTTCAAATGCACCTTTCCACAACTCTGTTTCTGCATTAAATACTGCGAAGTACCCTTCAATAACTTTCTGTTCTGTCTCTCCTCTAACCTTTAGTTCTGACTGCAAACTTCTTGTTTGAATCTCTTCTCTATTCACCCTTATCACCCCCTTGCAGTAGTTTCTTTTGATCTCCTAGCTTATCTACAGGGATATAGTTTTCAAGTGCTAGTAGCTCTTTCATTCTTACATCTGGTCCTAGACCTACCCAGTCTCTCCACTCGTTCCTATCCATTGCCATCCTGTCCACCATTTGTGAGCCTGCATCTATTAGTTCACCTAGATCATAGGCATACAAACTTCTTGGATTAAACTTAAAGTACATATCAGGACTGTATAGAATCTTCCTTGTAAGTTCTTGCTGTATTCCTTGGGCAATAGGTAAGATTGTTGTATTGATAAAGTTGTTGTATTCATCTTTTTTAAATTCACCAACACCCAACAAAAAAGCAGGTACTCCGAAGATTCCCGCTACTGTTCGTTTATCAATATTGACTGCATCATTGATAGCTAAGTCATTGAGGCTTAGTGGTTTTACTTGCTCCACCTTTACAAGTTCTGCAGGTATGACCCACGGTTTTCCACCTCCTGTTTCTGAGATGTATTTTTTGAGTATTGCATCTCTTCCTTCTTCACTTGCTAGTTCCTCCGTCATTGCATCTACTGCTACAATGATACTTGGTTTCCATTTGTCAGACATAAAACTATTTTTGGTTTTTGCTGCTTGCTTCAGATTATTTATGATATCCTTTAGCACTACTTTGTATCCCGTACCCATATAAGGCTTTTCAGGATCGGGATTGATAACAAAGTGGATTATCTCATCATAGTCATACGTTCTGCTTTTGTAGACGACTTGATAAGCTTCATCTGTATCAATAAATTGTATCTTGGATGGTTTAAGTGGAATCAGGTCATCGATAAGTCCATCTGTCGTTATTTTAGGATATACCACGCTGTTACCGCTACCGTCTAAGAGTAAGGTGTAAACAATGTTATATACCCAAGCCTTTCGTGTCATTAAGCTATAAGGTGCAATGTCTATCTTTCGTGATAGCTCGTTTTTTACTCTTATGTCGCCATCCTCTGTATTCTGAACTAGATGAATTGTCATGGATGATACAAGTTCAGCGATTTTATGTACTGCTATTCTTACTTCTGGGTTGTCCGATAGTTTCGTATATCCTTGCACACATAATGTTGTATGTGCTTCGTCAGACAAAAACCAACTGATTGTACTTGATGGAGCTTCTCTTACCCTAACACTTTTATTTTTCCTTTTGCTCAACCTTTTCACCTCCCTTCAGCCATTGTGCTGCGCTCGTTCCTTTCTCTGTTTCTTCTAACATTCTTATTGCTCCAAAGACTGAGGCGTCAAAGTAGTCTATTCTTTGGTTTGGCATCACCTTTTCATATTGAATCATGTCATCTGTTTTTTCGATTGCTCTTACGTTCTGTACGCAATATTCATATGCTTGTGAATGTAGGTAATACAGTTCTCCATCCTTTGCTTTCTTCTCTATCCTTCTAAAGCCTTCTGACTTTTTGTAGAAATATTGTGGCTGGTCAATCATCTTAAATCCCTTCTTCTTCATCTGTAAGAAGAACTCCCTACTAAACTTCCTATCGAATCCAACTTGCTTGATTTTAAATCCCTTTTGCTTCATCTTCACAAACCAGTTAACGATGTCACTGTAATTTACTGTTGGTGTGTTACACATATCAAGCCAACCATCTTCCCTCCATCCGAACAAAGGAATTCCATCTTCATCAGCTTTAAGGTGCGCTGCTACTATCGGGAACCAACCATGTGTGATGATAATATCTACACCTTTATAATTTCCATATAATGCTGATGATGTTAAGTCATGTGCTTTTGATAAGTCAGCCCCTCCAAACCATTCAATAGGTAATTTTGCAAGTTCATCCAAAGTCCATTTATATTTCTTATCTGAGTTTTTAAACTCATTGATATTAAAGTATGCTTTCATTGCACTGGTATAAATATTGAGTGACTTTGAAAAGTAATCTTTTCTTTGTTGTGGATCATTCTGTGCTTGCATAGCATCATTTAAAATATCATCAGGTCTTATTGTCACTCCGTAACTCGGATTTGCTTTTTGATGCTCTATCGGATTTAAATAATCTACATCTCCATTCTCATCCTCATCAGCTTTACAAATGAAAACTAGGTATGTCTCATCTGTTACCGTTTTATCAAGTATCTTTTTACAATACTGTAGCCTTTGGTAGCAGAATGAAGTCATGTTATCACCTGCTGTTGTAATTCCTATCATCAGCTTGTTTGTATAGGCCTTCATGGCTTCCTTTATGATGTTGTATTGCTTTGGTGTTTTGTACGCATGTATCTCATCCGCTATTGCTATATTACAGTTAAGTGAGTCCTGTCTATCAGGGTTTGCGGCTAATGCTTTTATGTAGATTGATCCGTCATCTAATCCTCCATCTATGCTATGTTCTTGATTGTTATCAAGTATCCTGAAACTCCCCTTCTCACCTATTTGCTCGATGTTAAAATTAATAAATCTAAAACTCTGTAATGATTGTTCAAGTGCAGCACCTACAATATAGCATTTAGCACCTGACTTTCTTTCGAGTAGTCCGAGTGCCCACGATAGTGCAGCAACAAATGAGGTCTTGCCATTCTTTCTAGGTACGAATATAAATACTTCTTTAAACCTTCTTATCTTTGTTCCTTTGATATAAAATCCTAGAGCATTGTAAATAATAAACTTCTGCCAATCTTCAAGTAAAAAAGGCATACCTCTAAGTGGCATACCTTGTATGTTCTCTCCTTGCATATGTACAATTGTCTTTTCAATAATTCCTATTACAAACTCTGCATCTTTTGGATTAAACTCATACTTTTCGTTTTTTAAATCATTTAAAAATCTTTCACAACCTTGAATTTGTTCTCTACATGCGACTTTACTTCCTTCACCTATGTTTTTGGCATATTCCATGACTTTGTCATAGTTTTTATAATGCCCTTTTGCTTCTGGTTTTCTCATTCCAACATACTCAATGCTTCCGATAGTCTTGACTTCTTAGGGTTTTCTGTTGTCACACTTTCAAGAGATTTAGGGTTAAGACATAACCGATCTGAATATGCTAGGATATCTTTTCTTAGGGTTTCAAGTGTAGCAAGGATCGGTGACTTCTTTGCTCCGCCTTGCATGGTTTCTGTTTGATACCTGTATCCACCATCTACGAACTTTTTTGTGAACTTTTCATACTGTTCACAGAGCTCAGAATAAATATCAATAACCCTATCATATTCAGGCTTATAAACACCAAGCTTAGTCATGTCTGAAATAGTGTTTTTCTTAATTGTTTCCTTGTTTATTGCCTTTCTCGGCATACCCCCCACCTCCTTCAAAAAAGTTTTTTCAAGGTCGCTCTATTGGAAATGTCTCCCCTAACCGTTCCCAAGCGATTAAAATTTCTCACTCAGGGGTAGGGGGGGCTACTCTCTCAAGTAATCTCAATCCATCTTCTGATAATCCACTCGTTTGTCTATTATGCATTCCTTCATGGCACTTGTTACACAGGCTTATCAAGTTTTTATTTATCAGTCCCATCTCTGGTCTTATTTCCAACGGATGTATGTGGTGAACAGTCTTAGCTTCTATGGTCTTTCCATACCTTTTACATTCTTGACATTCATACTTGTCACGTCTTAATATCTTTTCACGTTTATGTATCCACTTAGTTGACTTATAAAAGTTCATCTATGTCTCCTTCGTCTCTTAAGCGATTTCATTGTGGCATCATAACTATTACGATTCTTGATTCCTTTTTCGCTTGCACTTGCTACACACGTTCTGCATATGTAATAAAAATCATCGGTATCTATATTATGTACTGGCATCAACTCTTTATGGTCTTGGTACTCTTTCTTACAATCTTTACATTTCAACATTTCCTACACCTCTAGTCATCATTATAAAGAAACCTCATCTTTCCTCTAGAGCTTGGTGTCATTCCGAACTCTGTCAAGAAGTCTTGGCATATCTTCATGTACTTCTGTGCTATTGCTATCTGCGGCAACTGTTGTACATAGTTTCCTTTCCCTGATTTAAATACTGTACTTCCTACGCTATCTATTTGTTTCTCTGCTTCTTTCCAACGTGAGTATGATTTGCAATACAATTCAATCGCTGTTACATCACCTTCGCTTAATATTTTTCTCTTTCCCAGCTCTGTCGCTACCCTATTCCATTCTTCTTTGGCTGTATCATCTAGCCACTCAGGTGGAGTTAGTATCTTCTTGTTTTCTGTCTTTTTCATTCCATCACCTTTCTTTATTTTTTTATGTCCTCATATTTTAATGTCATTCCATCCCTTATCACAAACACATCTTCAATTGATTTTTTGAATTCTATGTATCTGTTGACTATGGCATCACAGTAGCATTCATCGTATTCCATTGTAAAGCACGTTCTACCTAACTGCTCTGCACTCATTAGTGTACTTCCGCTTCCTCCGAATGGATCAAACACGTTATCACCTTTTCTACTTGAATTACTCATTAGCTTGCCTATTAGTTTTAATGGTTTCATTGTTGGATGTATATCGTTCTTCGTTGGCTTCTCGTTATATATTACAGTGGTTTCCTCCGCCATCGTTTGTCTTATCGCTTTTACTAAACTTACGAGCTCCTGCTTATTTAACTTCTTTATATCCACACTGTCATCATTCAAATCTAAGATTGTATCTTTATTTCTATGACCATACCACGAATGAGCTGCACCCTCTTTCCATCCGTAAAGTATCGGCTCATGTCTCCAGTGATAATCTTGTCTGCACATAACAAACGCATTTTTTACCCATATCAAACATTGAGTCAACTTAAATCCTGCATCTGTAAAGGCTTTCCTAAAACTTACCCCCTCACCATCTGCATGGAATACATAAATCGGAGCACCTTCTTCTGACACCTCAAACATTCTCTTATATGCATCAAATAAAAAAAGATAGAATTGGTTTGACTCCATGTTATCATTCTGGATTTTCATACCGTTGCTACCTTCATAATTTACGTTATATGGTGGATCAGTTATAGTGAGTTTCGTTTTTTGCCCATTCATTAGGTCAGTTACATCATTTTCGTTTGTACTATCCCCACACTTTAATCTATGCCTACCAAGTAACCATACATCACCTTTCTGACTAATTGGCTCTTCAGGTATATTTTCTTCTAGATTAAAGTCATCTTCCTGAACCTCTCCCTCTTCTCCTAGGATATCGTTTATTTCAGCAATATCAAATCCTGTTATCTCAGCCATGTTGACTATGCTAAGTTCCCTTAGTAGCTCCTCTAGCTTTTCATTATCCCATTCACCTGTTATTTTATTTAGTGCTATGTTCAATGCCTTTTCTCTGTCCTTATCCACATCTACAATTACACAATCAATTTCATCATATCCTAAGTCTTTCAATACCTTAACTCTTTGATGTCCCCCAATTATCGTTAAGTCCGAGTTAATTATTACCGGATCCACGTACCCGAATACCTGAATGCTATTTTTTATTTTCTCATATTCGATATCACCAGGTCTTAAATTTTTTCGTGGGTTGTATGTTGCCGCTTTCAGTTGTTCAACTTTTATTTTCTTTGTTTCTACATTTGTTTGCATTTTAAACTCCTCCTAATTTTGTAAACAAAAAAATAGTCGCCTTTGTGAGTTATCACATGGTCGACTACCATAGCTTCTCTTACTAATCCTGTCTTGCTACATTCTTCACACAGTGGATGCTCTGCAAGAAATATTTCTCTTGCCTTTCTCCATCTGCTATTATACCCTCTTTCTGTTGGTGTACCTCTTTTGTTATCGTAATGCTTATCGTATATCTTTTTGTCATGGACACTGTAATTTATGTGGCATAAAGAATTCTTCACTTTTGTTTCTAACCCTTATAATATTTTAATGCTGATTCACCTATAACTTTAGTTCCAATTAAATTAATGCCACCACCTATAGGAGCCCCTATAATAGGTCCTAATTTAAAAAAACTTGTAAGACTCTTTTCCCCATTCTTTGTAATTAACTTTCTACTTATAACTTGATTAATTTTTTTCATTACTTCTCTATTTATATATTTATTCATTGCTTTTTTTGCAAATTCTTGACCTACTTTTATACCAGCTTTTGCTAAAGTTTCAACTGCTCCGCTGCCACCCATAACTAATAACACATCTGTAGTAATTTCTTTATCATGGATATCCCAACCATATAGGTATGCTATAGCTAAAACCATTCTAGCTTGGATACGAAAAGTTAAATATAAATCTGCAGGCATTGTTATAGGCATTGTTATTATCCCTCCAACATTTAAAACTGCCCCTATTCCTCCTGCTTTCAATGCTCCTCTTGATATAATTTTTTTCGCTAATTCTTCCCTTTCAATACCACTATTTAATCTTTTTAAATGTTCAACATAGTCTTCTATGTATTGAGCTTCTTTATCTACTTCGTTTCTTAAAACGTTTATTAATTCTTCCGAATATTTTTGTATTTGTTCTTTAGAAAAACCTTTTATAATATTATCAACTTTAATTATTTTCATAGCCTCTCCCCCAATTACTCTTATCTTATAATTTTGTATAACTAAAATTATACCATTTGTCCCTTATTATGACAATGGTTTTAGACAATTTAGTTTCCAAAGTTACACCTATTGTTTTTCTGAGTAATTACAGAGGGTATAAAAAAATAAATGCTATATTCTGAATTTCTTCATAGCATCATCTATACTTTCTTGGTTTATTCCTATGTACCTGAGTGTTACTGATGGATGTGAGTGATTAAATATTTGTTGTAATGTCACTATATCCTTTGTCTGCTTATAAAAATGATACCCGAATGTCTTTCTCATTGTATGTGTTCCTATACATTCAAGCTCAAACTTTTTACCTACCTCATTTATTATCTTATATGCCATACTTCGTTTAATTGCCTTGTTAAAGCCTTCTCTTGACTTTATAAGATAATCATCATCATCTTTACCTTCGATGTACTTCTGTAGTTCTTTTTTTAGTACTGGGTTTATTTTAAAAGTTCTTTGCTTACCAGTTTTCTTTTCTCTTATATTTATGGTGTTACGATCTTTGATATCTTTCACTCTAAGTCTTAATATGTCTGATATCCTAAGCCCTGAGTAAATACCTAAAACAAACATAATATAATTTCTTTCACTTTTCTTTCTCAACTGGTTCGCAATATCAAGAACTTTTTCTCTTTCTCTTATTGGCTCTACTACATTTATTTTAATCACCCTCTTTACATACAAAAAGAGCAAGATTTTCTCTCGCTCTATAGTTTTATCTATTATAAAGTATATCATATCTTTTTACTTAGTTAAATAGAATTTTCACTGAATTTTAATAGAATTTAACATGATTATGCTTTTATCTATCGCTTTTGCTATCGTTGTGACATCTTTTCTCATTTCTGATGCTATGTCTACTATCTTCCTGCCATTTATAAATCTCTCAATAATTACTGTACGCTTGTTGTCATCCAAAATGCGAATCAATGAATCTAGTACATCTATCTTGCTCTGATGTTCTTTGATTTCTTTCTCTATATCCTGACGTTCATCAGCAATCTTCACTGCCTGCTTCTCTATCTTGCTTTCTTGAAATGTGGTCTTAGCAGGAATTCCATCATAACTTACAGCTCCAAGTGTCATATGTATTTCGTACAACTCGCTTTTTCTCTTCTCAAGCATTATCAATTTTGCTTTATATGTATTATAATTAAATAGCTCTTTTTTAACGTCCACCGTCAATCCCCCTCTTCCTGATTCGTTAGTGCTAACATCTTTATTCTGTTTATATCAGCTTGGAACTTTAGCGGAAGTAACTGTTCATTTTTCTTTGTTTCTTTGAGCTCATTGTACATGCTTTTCACGCAATTCAACCATACTCCCATATTTGTCATGCCAAGATTCCTAAAGCCTAAACTCTTAACTATCTGATATGTCTTTTCATCTTGTTCCTTTATGTATTCCAGTGCTTCCACCGTTTTATAAAATCCGTAATTGTTTATTGCTTTATTTATCAGTTGTATTGATTCGTCTACTGTTAATTCCTTATTTGTTGTTAAGATAACACTTTCCTGTCTTATATTTGCTGGTGTCGGAAAGTATTTCTCTTTGGCACTTATGTTTTTTATTACTTGTGTTAAAACTCTTATATCTATATCTTTTAATAATTCAAAATATATTTTTACCCTTTCTTTTGATACCTCAGTTCCATATACTGTCGAAAGGTATCCCATGACTTCTGCAAACTCAATTAGCTGAATTATAATCACCTTCTTGCATTTCGTTTAGCCATTCATTTATTCCTGAATACTTTTGTTTCTCTGATGAATACTTGCCTTCTAAGACTTTCAGCATATTTGTCTCTTTTAGTAACCAGTCAAAGTCAGCCTTCCATCCTCTATCATTATCCCCATTTAAAAATGGTATCTCAGCTACTGTAGCAAAATATTGATTGTATCCTACATTCAGTTTCTCTAGTGTTTTTACTCTTAATCTTATTAATTGCTTTCTTTGATCTGACAACACTCGTATTCCATTTAGCTTACAGCAAATAGTATTGAATATCTTGCGTACCTCTTCATAGTTTAGTTTATCATTCTCTTGAATGTCAGGTACTATAGTATTTTCTTTCTCTATTTCTAAATCTAGCTCTTTTTCTAATTCTAACTCTTTCTCTGGTGTACAAATGTAACAAGCCACTTCTTCTGTTACATTTGTCGTTACATTTGTAACATCTGTTAGCAAAGGTTTATGCCTGTTATCATCTATTTCTTTTCTCCATTTTCTTACCCTATCAGCTTCTGTGGTGCTTGTGCCTATAAAATGCTGTATGTCAAGGATATAAATTGCTCCATTGTCTATAACCTCGATAAAATTCATTTGCTTTAGCACCTTTAGTCCAACTCTAACTGTATCAATATCTAGATTTGTAACTTGGCTTATCATTTTGGCATCATAAGGTATAGCATCAGTCACCATGAGCTTTCCATTTTGCTTTAACGCTTTCAAATATAGCTTTAGTAATAAATTGCTGTAGAAAACTCCTTTATCACTTGATTCTAGTATTTTCACCCTATCATCATCAAAGAAAGTCTCTTTCAACTTCAAGTAATAGTATTTTTTATTATCGGACATCATCTCACCTCTAACTTCTAGTTTTTTCGTAGTATTCTCTGTATAATAGGTGTCTTATTTTGTGTAATTTCATATTATACTTGGCTGTAAGTTCCATTTTAGCCAAAGTATATCCTGTTAATAGACATATAACTATAAGCACATATACTCCTATTTGTATCATACCTACCCCTCCTATTCATCACAGTTTCTGTGAATTGGTTTAATATCACATATATCAGTTATATCCATTCCTGCATATGTTTCTAAAAAGGATTCTAAGTCTTTTTTTCTCACTTTTAGGTTTCCTACCTTTATACCGATTAGTAATCCTTCATTTATCAAATCATATATTCTATTTGTATTTGTCATTAGTATCTCTGCAACTTCTAAAATAGTGTACAGATATTTATTGTGAAACTTTAATGCTTCCACTATTTGTTCCATAGTTTCCTTCATTTTCATCATCCTCCATTACAAATAATTCCTCATACTTGCAGTCAGGTTCAAACTCTAGCAAACAGTTAATAAAATTTGTACCAGGTGTTACTCCTTTGTTTAGTATTCTCCAGATGTTACTCCTAGAGTATCCTAGTTTCTCGGCTAATTCTGTGTTACCTAGTTTCTTCTTTTGCATAATTTCTTTCATCTTGTCTATGTTGAACTTTTGTTTCATTTGGTACCTCCGTCACTCGACTTATTTGTTGATTTTTCGACACACTCTTATTTTAATATCTCGGTGTCAAAATGTCAACCAGTTATTCAAAAATAGTTGTTGCATTTACGACACATGTATGTTATAATGCACTACATGGAGGTGAGAACATTGACCAAAGCTGAAATACTAGCTGATGTTATCAATTCTGCTAGAGAAAAAAAGAACTACTCTTTAAGACAATTAGGTGCTATGACTGGTATTAATTTTTCTGCTATTTCTAGATTAGAAGGTGGTGCTGTAAAAGCTCCATCACCTTTAAATTTGAAGAAACTTGCTGAAGTGCTTGATCTCAAATTTGAGGACTTACTTGAATATGCAGGTTATATTGGTCCAGATGAATCTGATGCAAGAAGCATCTTAGCTAATAATGCTAATTTTTTATCTGAAAAGGATAGAGATTTTATTGTTAATTCTCTCTATAAAGAATGGGAAGATTCGGCTACTAATAATCTTAAAAAGATGGCTACATCTAAATCCGATATAAAAAATTTGATTTTTAGTTCTATTCCTAAAATTGTTAAGAATATCAAGATACCTATTCTTGGGGAAGTCGTTGCTGGTGTACCCCTTGAGGCTATCGAATGTATAGATGGTTATGTTGATATTTCTGAAGAAATGGCTAGGCAGGGTGAACACTTTGCACTTAGGGTTAAAGGTGATAGTATGGAACCACGTATGGTTGCAGGCGACATCGTAATTGTTAGACGTCAATCTGATGCCAATACTGGTGATATAGCTATTGCTCTTGTAAAGGGTGGTGAAGCTACTGTTAAAAAAGTCTATAAAAACAAAAGTGGCTTAACACTTCAAGCATTTAATCCAAAGTATCAGCCAATGTTTTTTACTATTGAGGAAATTGAAACTTTGCCTGTGGAGATATTAGGTAAAGTTGTTCAAATCCGAGTAGATATTTAAAACTCTTTTGTTTATATCAAATCATAAGAAAGGATGTGATTGACACATGACAGGAACTGTTAGAAAACGTGGTTCTTCATGGTCTTATGTGTTTGATATAGGAAAGGTAAACGGCAATCGTAAAAAAGTTGAAAAAGGTGGATTTAAAACAAAGAAAGATGCACAAGTAGCACTTCGTACTGCTATTGATGAATTTGAAAGTGGTGGAGAGGTATTTAACCCAGAGGAGATTTCTGTTAGCGATTATTTTGACTATTGGATGGAGAACTATGTAAAATCTAATCTAAAGTTTACTACGTATGAGCACTATGAGCGTGATATAAGAAACCATATTCGCCCTGCTCTCGGCAATTACTATTTAAATAGATTGTCGATTCAGCGTTTGCAAGACTTCTTCACTACTAAGTCTAGGGAAGGTTATTCTGCTAACTCACTTAAAGGTTTTTATGGAATATTATCAGGTGCGTTTGAAGGAGCAATTAAATGGGGTTACTTAAAATCTAACCCTATCCAAAGAATTATCATTCCTTCTGGTGATGACGGTCCAAAAGATGTTGCAGTTTTAACTCCTCAAGAAATTGGTATCATCCTTAAAAAGTTAAATAAAAAAACTAGCTTTTACATTCCGCTAGTAATTGCACTTAACACTGGTATGAGAGCTGCAGAAGTTACTGGACTTACTTGGGATAATGTTAACTTCACAAATAACACAATTCAAGTTACCAAGATTCTTCAACGAAAAGATGGCGAATGGATTTTTACAACTCCAAAAACAAAAACAAGTACTCGTAACATGGTGATGCCTAATAATTTAAGATTAGATCTCCTTGAGTGGAAAGAACAACAACGTCAGAACAAGCAAAGGTACGAAAATCATTACCATGAAGGTAATAACATCTGCACTAAAGAAACTGGGGAACTCATAACTACAGATTCCTTCAAATACTTAAGTCGTGTTATAAATAGACAACTTAAGATCAGATTTTACTTTCACATGTTAAGACATACCCATGCTACTATGTTACTCGGGCAAGGTATACATCCAAAGATTGTTCAAGAAAGATTAGGGCACAAAAAAATAACTACCACTCTGGATACTTATAGTCACGTTAGCATGAACATGCAAACCGAAGCTATTAGTGCCTTTGATAGTTATTTGACATCTGCCTTGCCACCCACTTAATATTTAGGGTGGCAAACGGGTGGCAAATGCCCTATTTTATAGCTTTGAATCCCTTGAAAACCTTATACTTTCTGGGTTAGCTTGACCACAGTCTCCACATGCATCGTGTGTGGGAACATGTCCACCGGTTGAACCATCTCAACCTCATATCCCCCATCACACAAATACCTCAAGTCCCTCGCAAGTGTCGCTGGATTGCACGAAACGTATACCACTCTATCCGGCTTCATCTCCACTATCGCCCGCAGTAACTTATCGTCACAGCCTTTTCTCGGTGGGTCTACCACTATCACATCTGGTTTCACACCTGTTTCCTTAAAATGCCTTGGTATCACTTCCTCAGCAGCCCCTACAAAAAACTCCACGTTTTCAATCCCGTTCTCCTTAGCGTTTTCTATGGCATCGTTTATCGCTTCTTCTATTATTTCCACTCCGTATACTTCCTTTGCTTTCTTAGCTAAAAATAGTGAGATGCTGCCTGTTCCGCAGTATGCATCCCATACTATTTCGTTGCCTGTTAGTTCTGCATATTCTAGTGCTTTTTCGTATAGTTTTTCGGTTTGTAGTGGGTTTATTTGAAAGAATGATCTAGCTGATATTTTGTATTTTATGTCTCCAATGTAGTCTGTTATATGGTCTTGTCCGTCTATTACTCTTGTTTTATCTCCTAGTACTGAGTTGCCTTTGTTGGTGTTTATGTTTAGTACTATGCTTTTTATTTTTTTTATGCTTTTTAGTTTATATACTAGTTCATTTTTATCTATTATGCTTTCTCCATTTATTATGATGCAAACCATTATTTCTCCTGTTTTATAGCCGTTTCTGATCATAATGTTGCGAATTAGTCCTGTATGTGTTTTATCGTCGTAAATTAGCGACTCATAGTCGCTCTTACCTTTTTCTTTCTGTGTAATAACAAGATACTTATTTTGTAGATAGTTTCTTATTATTTTTAGTATTTTTTCTGTTGTTCTATCTTGTATTATACATTTGTCAGTGTCGACTATCTCGTGACTTGCATGCTTATAGCAGCCTATGGCTAACTTGCCATTTACTATACCTACTGGGAACATTGCTTTATTGCGGTAGTGATATGGATCATCCATTCTTATAATAGTTGAAAGTTGAAAGTTGAAAGTTGAAAGTTTCCCTATTCGTTCGAGTGCATCTTTTACTATTTTTTCTTTTATCTTGAGTTGTTCTTCGTATTTTATTTGTTGTATTTGGCAACCTCCGCATTTATTGGCTACTTTGCATGATGCAGGGTGTCTTATCTCTGACTCTTTTATTAGCTTTATTATTTTCCCTGAAACGTAGTTTTTACTTACCTTAGTTATTTTGACTTTTACTGTATCGCCTTTAACTCCACCATTTACAAAGATAGTTATCCCATCTATCTTTCCTATTCCTTCACCTTCTGTTCCCATATCTATTATTTCTACTTCATAGTCTTCATTTAATTTTATATTCATTTTGTCTCCTTTTCAAGATATTCATCAATTGCTTCTATATCCTTCAAATCTTTTTCCCTACCTAACTCTTGCTTCTTCTTTTTAATACTTTCGAGTGATGCAACTGGTATGCCTTCTATCATTTTAATTTCATCAGTATACCAATTATCTATAAATTCTATATTTGTGTTTTGTATTGATATTTGTCTGACATTACCGTCTAATAAATTTATTATACAATCTTTTTGCTTTATTAATTCCTCATATAATTTTTCTGTAAACCCTAGGTCTATATCTTTAGTTTGTTCTTTTACTCCGTACATAACTAAAGCTGTACCGCCTGTTACCCAATATTCATTTTTATCATATTTTAGTTCCGACATTATTTTTATTACATTTTCCCTTGATAACATGTCAACCATCCTTTGTAAATGATTCTCAAATACTATAATATCTCCTCTATCTTCGTATCTGGCTCTTTGTATCTCTTCATATAATGTGTTAAACTCGTATATGTAAAAAATTTATTGATTAGCTTATTCCTGTTTAAAATAAATAATAGATAATTCGTTATATACGTAAATCCTAACGCTAAAATCACTTGTGCCACTGAAGACACGACATTATTCAAGTCCGGTATAGTTATTATTGGTTTTAGTCTCAAATATATTATGTCAAATATTTCTCCTGTTAAACCTATGAACATGGCGAATATTAATATTATATGATGCGCTTCTACAGCATTATTAGGACAAAATGCTGTACAACGCATGCAGCTTTCACAGCTAAATTTCCAGTATGGTCGTTTTTCTTCTTTTCCAAGCATCTTTATAGCACCCACCGGGCAAGATTTGGCACAGAGTCCACAGCCTGTACATTTATGATTTGAGAATAACATTTTGGGTAAGAAAAATCTTCCTGCAAATAGGTATGCAAGGGATAAAGGCAAACATACTAGTCCTATCAAAAATGATATAAAACCTCCGTAAACCTTTTTTCCCGATAATATCTTTTCTGACAATTCATTTACAAATGTATTTGATACTCCTATAATATATTCATTCTTTTTAACTGTATATGTTGGCAGCATTACATTCCAGTTTGGTGGCATATCTATAGCCTCTACACTTACTATATTGTAGCCTTTAAGCGCTAGTATTAGCCCTATAAGATAGCTTCCTGTACCTTCACAGCCCGGCATATCTTTTAGAAAAGCCCCTCCACTTCTAGTTGCAGTAATCATAACCTTTTGTCCTTTAGCTTTAGGCAGTTCTCGTACAAATTTTATTACGCTAAATGGCGCGGTAAGAGCATGCGTGGGAAAAGTGATATGTATTATGGTATCAGCATCAGTGTCATCTAGCTGTTTCTTATCATACTTACCAACCGGTATCATTTTTACTTCTAACGCTTTTCTACTTGCTTTATCTGCCACCCAACTCGCAACCCTATATGAATTACCCGTTCCCGTATAATAATATGATATAAGCTTCTTATACATTTCTACTCCTCCAATAAAAAATTGCTTGTTATGATAAAATTATATCATTTCAAGCAGAAAAAGCAAGGAAAACGGGTATTATTTTCATATATTTCAAAATAACCCTTATAAGTTGTATTAAAATTAAAATCTCTATTTGTTTAGTGAAGTATTATCCCTTCTTTACTGTTTATTGCATCGACACTTTTTATCGCATTGACACTTTTTACTGTATCAACACTTTTTATCGCATCGACTGCAATAAAGTGTGTTCCTTCCATAGTCACCTTTGATTCTTTGAATGTCTCCTCCACATAACCTCTGATACATCTATTTCCCATCATTCCGTACAGTGTTGATGTATCAAACAAATTATCTATTACGCCAGCTATGAAATTTATCTCTGTATCTCCATTTAGATATTTATTAGATAGGTAATATATATCTTTTGCTTGATTTAGATTATTTTTCATAGAATTCCCTACTATAGTCATTCCTAAATTATTATGGTTTAACTTAAAAGCTTCTATAACCTGTATACCCAGGAGTGTGCAATTATTAGGTTTTTCAGATGCTTCTGCCAATTCTTTAAACAACTTAACATCATGTATTCTTTTTTGAGGATTACCAACACCCCATTTAGCATCTACAGTATATATACCATCATATATTATATTGCCATTTATAATGCCTGCTCTTTCCTTTATTTCTTGTTTTTCGATTACTTCTCCATATGATTTTTTTCTAGAATACTTAATAGTTGTCTTCGCAGTTTTAGGCCCTTCCTCAGCTTTTATCTCTGTATATTCAGTTTCTGAACCTTTTTCTTTAATTATTTGTAAATAACAATTTTTTTTGCCTATATAGTAAAGACTACCCATATCCAGACTATCATAAATTGTTACTTTTTTGCCACCATTTTCAGATAAAAAGGTTTGTTGAATAATAATACCTTTATTGTCTGTTTTTATTGTTATTGTTTCTCCATCTTGTTTCTTAAAATAAATAGTATATATCTTATCTAATACGTCTGATTCATATCCACTTAAAATGAGCTTTTCTTTAATAGATTCTATATTACGCCCAATACTCCAACTTATACTTTCACCATTAACATCTTCATAAAATGTTTGTGTACTAAATTCATATAATGTGCCTATAATAAATCAACTCCCATACAAATATAACTTTTATCTTAGATACATTATATACTATATTATTTTATTCGCATCTTCTCAATTAATTTCACAAAATACTCAGGCAGCTCTGACACAAACTCCACATATTCTCCCGTTCTTGGATGCATAAATCCCAACACTTTTGCGTGTAATGCTTGTCCCCTTAGGTTATATGGTTGTTTCGTTGGTCCATATACTTCATCCCCAAGTAGTGGGTGCTTTTTATGTGCCATGTGTACCCGTATTTGATGGGTTCTGCCTGTTTCCAACTTGCACTCAACATATGTGAAGTCTCCGAAACGTTCTAGGACCTTATAATATGTTATCGCCCTTCTACTATTTCTATCCGTCACTGTCATTTTCATTCTATCAACAGGATGCCTACCTATTGGCAAGTCTATTGTCCCTTTATCTTCTATAAAATTATTAAATACTATTGCGTGATATTTTCTATTTATCGTGTGTTCCTTAAATTGTTCAGCTAGTTTAGAGTGAGCTGCATTATTTTTTGCAACTACTATTACTCCAGAAGTTTCTTTATCGATTCTATGCACTATTCCAGGTCTAATCACACCATTGATTTGCGAGAGATTTCCCTTGCAGTGATATAGTAGCGCATTTACAAGTGTACCTGTATAATTCCCTGGTGCGGGATGAACTATCATCCCTTGCCCTTTATTTATAATTATGATATCTTCATCTTCGTATCTGATATCAAGTTTTATATCCTCAGGAAGTATTTGTAGCTCCTGTGGTTCCTGTATTTGCATTAAGATTTCATCATTAGCTTTTACTTTATAATTTTGTTTTACTTGCATGCCGTTCACTGTTACATTACCATCTATTATAGTTTTTTTTATGTATTCTCGTGAATACTCTTCATATTGTTCTGATATATACTTATCTATTCTCTCACCTTCGTCATCTTTATCTACTGTTAATTCATATTCGTTCATATTGTTTTCTCCTCTTTGTATTGCTTTCTCTCTATTTCGTGGTTACCTCGCCTTCTGGGTGCCTTATCACCATTATACCTAATGCTACACATGCAATACATATATAACTATCAGCAATATTAAATACTGGGTAATTTATACCATAAAAGCTGATAAAATCCACAACATATTTGTTCAAAATTCTATCTATTAGATTTCCTATTGCACCAGCCATAATTAGTATATATATTATGTTATACATTTTATTTTTCTGTTGTTTAATCTTCTTTTCATAGTATATAGCCCCAATTACAACAAATGATATTGTAAGTATTATAAATATGATTTGAGCATTTTTCATTATTCCAAAAGCTGCCCCTGTATTCTCTACATACTCAAGTCTCAGTATATTAGGTATAATTTCTATACTTTCTTTATATTTTAGCCCTAGAGTTGCCAAATATTTTGAAAATTGATCAATTAAAAGTAAAGCTATAATAATAAAATATCTCATGTTCAAATCTCCTTTACAAAAAAAATCAAGCTTCACTGCTTGATTTTTATTTTATTATATTGTACTTAATAATGTCATGAGTATCCTTCTGATAATATCTAAAAAGAATAATGCTATAATAGGTGAAAAATCCATCATTATCCCTGATTGCCATTTACTTAATAGCTTTCTAAAAGGTTCAAGTATCGGCTCAGTTGTATCAAATAAAAATTTAAACTTTTTATCCTTTTCGTAATCAATTCCAACCCACGACAATATGACCCTTATAAAAATTAGTATACTTAAAACTGTAAAGAAACCATCTACTGCTTGCACTATAATATTTATCATATAATACCACCTATTTCATAGCTTTCATCCATGGCAATGTGTTTGGCTTTTCAGTGCTAAACTGTCCAGATGTTTCAGACGATATATCCACATTGTCTGGTGCAAAAACAAATATATTTTTTGTAACTCTTTTTATGTCCCCATTTAAAGAATAACATGAACCACTTAAGAAATCCATTACTCTTTGTCCTACAGTATGATCCATGTTTTCCAAGTTTACAACAACTGGTTTTCTTGCTCTTACATAATCACATACTTCTCTAGCCTCTTCATACGATTGTGGACATACAACAACCATTTTAATCTGAGCGTTATTATGTATATTAACTATTTTCGAGTTATTATTCAAACCATATGCTTTTAGATTACTTTCATCAATAATACTACCTGTGTTAAATCCAAAACCTATAGAGTCACCTTTCTCTTCAGTACGCTTATTGTCATGCATATCATAATCATCTTCATACTCAACCATTCCCATTGCACCCATAATCTTATTAAATATTTTTTTCATTGTATACCTCCGTCTCCTTATTTAAGCTACACTTATACGCTTTTATATATTTTTTCGTACTCTTTTACTTCCATTTTTATATTTTACTACATATTTGGAAATTTTACAAGTATAAATCTGTAAATTAATTAACAAATTTTATTATTTTATAAACTCACCCTGTTTTATATTCTTGGGATACGTTATAACATTGTCATACATTTTGACAGAATACTCACTATCACTCTTTACAATACAGTAATTCTCATTTGAATTTTCTATCTCAATTTTAATAAATTTCGCAAGATTTCCAAGTATGACATATACACCTTGTATTTTACCTGAATTCTTTATCTTGAATATATTATCTTTTTTTGAAATAATTCTGTCGCTTATATGAACTGTTTCATCTTCTACTTTTATATAAACATTTTGTGAATCTTCACAAAAAATATCTATATCTTGCCTTACATTCGAACCACTTATTTTCTTAGTAATGAATCTCTTTTTAGTATCACTTGATATACATTCCTTTGGAATCACAAATACATTTACATTACATACAGAAGAATTAGGAACTTTAATTCCTGCTGTTGCACTTTCAATAATTTCTATATCTATATTTCTAAATTGAAGAAAATTTTGCATTTGTTCTGTTATTCTAAATAGTATTGTATTTGTGTCCTTATTTTTTATTATATCCTGTATCTCAGCCTTTTGGGTTGCATGCATATTTACAAATCTAATTTTTTTATTCTCACCAACTAGCCAATTTTCTGACTGCTTCGTACCTACTTTACAAGCAATATACCAATCATATGTACTTATGATTTTAAAAGCTGGGTCCCCTTTGTTAATCACTTCTTTTTTAGCAGAATTAATCATCTTTTTTAAATCAATATCCTTGTTGTCAAAAACGGTTAAAAAATTATCTTTCTTATATATATCTTCAAATCCATCTATATAATATGAAACAATACCAGATTCTTGGGATTTCACTGTTTTCTCATTTTCACTTAATTCTTTTTCATAAACTACTCTCTCGTCTTTATATCCTACTGTAGTGTCTGTATTTTCATTAATTACTAACGTATTTTTCAGATTTATTTTGCTTTCTATTTCATTTCTTAAAGAATATATATCAAAACTATAATTAGTGCCTAATAACCTTTGATATTTCTTAATTGAATTATCTATATCTTTATTAATTTCTTCAAATTCTGGTTTATAGTATGAAACATCTTCTCTCTTCGTTTGAATTGTTTTTATTTCTTGATCTATTTTATCTATTTTTTCTGTTAAATTTGTTTCCGTATTTTTATCTTTTATTTTGAATACAACAAAATCTTTTGGCACCTTATCTCCCTCAGCAGAAAAGTATTCTATATTTCCAGAATAAGTTGAATAAACAACGGTTTCATTCCTTATTATTTTTCCAATTGTACTTATTTTATTTTCTATTTGACCAGGCTCTGCAATGCTAACAGGAATGTTTTTATGAAACACATTTACTGATAAACCATAAAAAGAATATATTAGTATTATAATAATTAAAAATCCAATAAATCTATTTAACATAATGTTAGATTTTTTTCTTTTTCTTTTTTGTTTTCTATCTTTTTCATATTTCTCACTTTTATGTCTTTCAATATCATATCTATTATTTATTGCCATGTTTTCAACTCCATTCTAACAGTGCGATATTTATATAATCTCAATTTTATTATAACAATATTATCTTATCACACCTATATAATTCATTTTAATATAAAACATAAAAAAATTCAAGCATAAAGCTTGAATTTTTTTATGTTTTATATAGTACCTTTGTTTGCTCCGTTTATTACATAGTAGCATTTTCCATCTTCTAATTTATAAAACAGCTCCATACTCTCGATGTCTTTTACCATCTTTCCTTCATTTTTCCAAGCTTCTTTTACCGCATTAACCATTTGTTCTTGAGTTACTTCGGTACCGTTTGCTTGTACAACAAAATTTACTTTCATCCTTATCTCCCCTTAATCATAATATTTTAAATGTATTCTACTTTTATTATAATATATGTTTTTAATTTGTCAATAAAAATTTAAAAATGTTATTTATCTGTAACAATTAATATATAATTTAAGTGTAAGTGAAAACGCCTTACTTTTCATTTACACTTAAATCATGATAATTATTCTTATACTATAGGAAGTACATTATTTACTACATCTCCGATGTCTTCAAAAAATCCTGTTATTGGTTTATTATTTTTTATATCACTCGCTAGTTTTTCTAATCTTTTAAATAAATCGTCCGTAGTAATTATAGTTATATCTCTCGTGTTTCCATATTGATTTATTACTTCTTGCTTTACTTTATCCTTAAAATCATAAATATTAGCTGTAGTATTTAAACTTCTTAATTTCGTTCCTACCAATATATTATTTCCTGTCTTTATAATAATTACTTTATCAACATCATCATTTTTTAATATCGTTTGTGCTAATATATTTGTATTATTATCATATATTTGTACATTTTCATTCTGTACATATTCTGTTTTACTTATCTCTTCTGCTGAAATCCTTGTTTGAATTTTTTCAGAATTTTTAGCACAACCTGTATAAAATAATAAACAACTTGTAAATACTAATAGTATAAAATATTTTTTCACAAAATCACCCCGCTTTAGTTAACATTAAGCAGTTAGCACTCACAAAAGGCGAGTAAAGATTTATCATCTGCTAACCGCAACTGTTAACTGATATCTATACTCTTATTTTGTCCGAAAAAATCTTTATTATATTAGTAATGTATGTTGTTTATTGCTATATTTAATATATATTATATTTTTTCTTTTGTAAAGAAACTTATGACATACCCTAGTTTATACACTATAAAATTACAGTTTTTTATTGCAATGCCCTTTCCTATAGCTTTACCACTTACCATAATTGCAGCAAGTATTGAAGCAATTAATATATCTAACCAAGATTTATCAAAGGTAGTAAAATTTTCTACAATCTTTATAACTATAATAGCCGATGCCGCTCCCGAGATTATACTTGCTATGTCTCCAATAACATCATTAAAAAAATTTGATACAACACTTGCATTTCTTATTATAATTATAGCTTCTTTTGCACCTCTAACCTTACTCGCTGCCATTGAGTGAATAGGTATTTCTCCTGCTGATGTGACAGCAATACCTATTGCATCACATATTATAGAGAATAACACTATTGCAAACAGAATAAAAAAAGACGCCAATATACTCATCTTTTCCATTAAAATATTAGAAATAAAATTGAGAACAAGTGCTATAATAAAAGTCCATACAGTAATTGTAATTATCCATTTATAACTTGTAGTATTAGTGTTTTTCTTTTTAAACTTTATATGATACTTTGCCAAGTGTAAATCACATCCTATGTAAAAAATAACTAAAGACAGCATGTTAAGTAAATTTTATGGCATATGGTCCAGCAGGTTTTCCCGAATTCGTACTAATTTGTCACCAAATTAGAGGTTTCCCTTTAATCAAATTCCCACTATGTCACCATAAATGGAGCTAGATCACCTTAAAGTCATACTGTAATCCTTAACATGCTTGCATGCAACAGTCTAGGGGCTTTCCCTAAAAATATATTCATTCCCTATCCTCTTTTGCAAAAAAGGTTTCATGCCCTTAAGCATTCCTCCCTTTCTTTACTCAAGGAAGGCTACACTGTTCGCAGCCTACTTTGACCGCATAACAGGTTTAATCTTACATAAAATGCGTTCACATTTTAAACGTAAGCCTCCACAGAAAAAGGGTCAACGCCCACATGCCATTGTGGATCGCCCTTTTCCCTATCCCCCAGCAACAGCCCATGACTGGGCGTCACATGCCATAACCAGAGGCTTCATCGATATGCCCTTAAACGGATTTTTAGCCCCGCCTTTAGGAATAAATATATTAACTAGAATACTGCGTCTTTAGCATTACATATTATATCACATTTTTTTTTAAATGTAAATGTCAAATAAAGATTATTGCAAGTGCAGCTCCTAATATGGCTCCAATAACAACTTCTACTGGAGTATGTCCAATAAGTTCTTTCAATCTCTCTCCACTCAGATCCTCATCTATCTCGTATACTAGTTTATTAAGTACTTCTGCTTGCTTCCCTGCAGCACGTCTAACACCTGAAGCATCATACATTACAACCATACTAATAATTATAGATACAGCGAATAGAGGATCCTCATAACCAAGCATCTCACCGACTCCAAAGCTCATTGCACAAACAAAAGCAGAATGCGAGCTAGGCATCCCCCCAGAACTAACAAACTTAGTAAAATCAATTTTCTTATCTTTTATTATCACTATAATAACCTTTATAAGCTGTGCCACAAACCAAGCTAATACAGACACAACCAAAATTTCATTACTAAATATAAGTTCAATCTTATTAAAGCTATTCAAATGTTATCTCCTCCATACTCTACGTCCTTGCTAACTGGTCTTCTACCTTTATTTTGTTCTGCTTTTTAAATACTCAGCAAGTTCCACTAAAAATTTTATTTTTTCTTCATCGAACTCATTTTTTATTATACCAATCGCACCATTTGTAAGTCTTTCTACTTCTTTTTTTGATTCCTCAAGTCCTACAATTTTCACATAAGTCGCTTTGTCATTTTTTTCATCACTACCTACTGGTTTACCTAATTCCTCAGAGTCACCTATAACATCTAATATATCATCTTGTATTTGAAATGCAAGACCGATATTGTAACCATACTTATCTATAGCATCTATTTGCTTTTCGTTTCCTCCTGCAAGTATAACTCCCACCTTTAGGCACGCACGTATAAATATAGTAGTCTTGTACTCATGAATGAATCTTAGTGTTTCTATACTTACGTCTTTATTGTTTTCATTTATCAGATCTGCTGTTTGTCCAGCCATAATACCAAAAGGTCCTATAGCATTCATAAGCACATCCAAAGCTTCAATACACCTATCTTTATATTTAGACTTCTTAATATTACTAATTATATTCTCATACGCATAATTTAATAACGCATCTCCTGCAAGAATCGCTACTCCATCTCCATATATTTTATGATTAGTAAGCTTACCTCGTCTATAGTCGTCATCATCCATAGCTGGCAAATCATCATGTATAAGTGAAAAGGTGTGTATCATCTCCGTAGCTACAGCATAAGTTTCTGCTATTTCTACATCTTCTCCATTTAATAAATGGAAGCCTTCTAGAACCATCATGGGTCTTAGTCTTTTTCCCCCAGCAAACAAGCTATAATCCATAGCTTCGAATAATATCTTTGCCTCATTATCTCGTAAAATAGTATAGTTTTTAAGCAAGTTTTCAACGTACTCCTGTCTTTTTTGTAACTCATCTTTAAACATATATTTCTCCTTTAATTACCTCACTATATCTCCGAGCAGTGCGTTAACAAAGCCTGGAGAGTCATCATTAGAATATTTCTTTGCTAACTCTACCGCTTCATTTATCGAAATATTTACTGGAACATCTTTCAGAAATAACATCTCATATACCGAAATCCTAAGTATAGTAACATCTGTATTAGACATTCTTGTGGTTTTCCAACCTTTAGATTTTTTATTTATTACTTTATCTATTTCATCTATGTTTTTTGCTACACCATTTACATAACTAATAACAAAGTCCTTCATTTCTTCATCCAATGAATCATTGTTTTCTAAATACAGTTTGACCTTTTCTGCAAACTCTTCTCTCGGGTGAAAGTTTATTTGAAATAGTATTTGCAGAATATGCTCTCTTGATTCTCTTCTCTTCATATCTATTTCACTCCATTTGCAAATACACCTGCAATATTTATGTTTACAGTAGTAACTTCGAGTCCTGACATTGTCTCAACTTCTGTTTTAATTTTAGTTTGAAGTTCACTCGCTAATTTTGGTATTTCATATCCAAACCTTACAATAACAAAAACCTCAAGCTTTACTTTCCTTTCTTCAACATCTACCTTAACCCCTTGAGCTAAATTTTTAACACCAATAAGCTTCATTAAATCTCCAGTAACATTACCAGCCATCCCGTAAACTCCGTCTACTTCAATAGCTGCTATGCTTGCAATTGATTCTATAACCTCATTCGCTATTTGAACTTGCCCTAACACTTTTTCTTCCTTATTCATATCGTATCTCCTCCTTAAAGTACATGTATATTTATTATTACCCTTTTATTAATTATTATAGTTAATAAATAGTTTCTAGACTATATTATACCAAATAAAATAAAAAATGCAATACTTACTCAGTTTTTAAAAAATAAATATTAAAAGAATATTACCAATTATGTGACCCCCTCTAACTCCCCCTTCGCAGGGGGAGGACAAAAAAACTGCCCTATACTCAATTTAAGTATAGGACAATCTTTATATTTATCTTGTTTTATATGCATTCATCATCCAAATATTTTTTTGATAAAAGCACATTGCATCTGCTATTATGTTTATTAAACATTCATCCATCGTATCTTTTGCCATCTCATCAAGCTTCCTTGCTCCCATAAGCATATGTTCAAAGTCCTCTTCAATTATATTTGCTATCGTTGTTGCATTTATATTTTCGCTCGGTGCTTCTTTTATAGTTCCTACTTTTAAATACGATTGCATAGATGCAAGTGGATTATATCCATACATTCTTATTTTTTCAGCAACTGTATCCAACATCAATGCTACCTGCTCATACAATTCTTGAGTTTTCTCATGCATATCAAAAAAACCCATTCCTACTACATTCCAATGAAAATTATGTAGTTTTATAAATAATATATTCAAATTTGCTAAACATATATTTAGTTCATCTACTATTTTCATTATATTTTCATCTTTCATACCCATTTTTTCTTGATTCACCATTACTTCGTTCATTGGTGAATTCATTTCTTTGTTCATTACTGGGTTCACCATTTCTTGGTTCATCTGTGGGTTCATCTGCGAGTTCATTTGTGGATTCATTCGTGAGTTCATTTCATGATTCAAACCATCACCCCTTTTTTAGTTTTTAAATTTACCTACAATTTATTTATATTCAAAAGGGAAATTGATTATTACAAAATATGCTTCTCATTTTTTCAATACATAGAGTCAACCCGATAACTGCCTAAAATGATGACAGTTATCGGGTTGACTCTAATTAACAATATGTTTAAAATTCCAAGACGCAATTTCATCTACACGACTTACTGTTGTATTTGTGAGTAAGCTACTTTTTATTTGTTTCTATTTTTATAAAACTTCGTCGTGTGAAACATGTAGATATTCTTTAATATCTTCTTCTATATTATCACTTTGGCCTAGTTTTTTTACAACATAAACGCTACAACCATTTGAAGTTAACACATTAATGTCACAGCTAATAACATAGTTTAGGTTTACTTCTAGTTGTTCATATGTTTTCATTTTGCAATCTGTCCGAGTATTATTGAACTTCTCTGCAGTCTGATTGTATTCTTCGATATTTAAATTATGATCTATACCAGCTATATTTTTAGACCAATATTGAGAAATCCCGAAAACAGAATTGAAATCTATTAATTTTGTAGATATATTATCAATATTTTTTATAAGATATTCCTGCTCAATAAGTGAAGGTTTAAATAACGAACCATTAAAGTAAATATTTTCTGCAATTTGAGGTTCAAGGGAATCTAATTTTGTTATAAAATCTACGATACTCTGTCCTGTAATCTTTCCCACACTATTAAATACGTATGTATATTTTTCTGCAGTAGCATTGTTTTCAAAAATATCAGAAAAGAAGCAATAATTATGCATAAGCTTCAGCTTAGTAATACACGTTCCCATACCTTTTGTAAAATATTCTCTATTGCTTGTTTCAAATATGGCTCTGCACTCTGGAATGCAACCTGGGCTTAATACTGTTCCATTCATAAATTCAGCACTAGCAGTATATAAAAAAGCTCCCATAAGTTTATGCATACTTTCAAAATATTCCTCATTACATTCGTTTGGGTCTACACCTAATATAGAGAGCATATTTTCTATTAGCATGCTTTCAGAGTTGTTTTGTGCAATCATTAATCCAATTAATCTGTCAAAAAAATCTTTTTCATCCCTAGAGCTCTGCATGTATAAAGAAAGATTCGCAATTAGTTGTGATTCATTACTCCTTTTTTGTTTAGCTTTCAAATTTGACATAAGTATATCTCCTCTTTTTGTATACGCACAAGGCGTGGTAGATTTAAATTACTTTTTTTACATTCATCAAAAAGCCTATAGTAAAAATCTCAAAAACGTGATAAATCGCACCCTTCCATATTACTTTTTACTAATTCAGCAGTTTTAGTTATACCTTTAATCCATGAATCAATATCTTCATATGCTGTGATAGCGTTTGCACTTATCCCTTTAGTCTCTATAATTTCTTCTGCACTAGCCATATTTCTCCCTACTATGTCTGAGTATTTTTCCAGTACCCCTATAACATTAGAACGTGTTGTTATTTCGGCATTTCTATCTCCAAAAAACAAACTCATACTACCGTCATTTATTTGAAAACCAAACTCCTCATTATTTACATCTTTTGATTGTTTTTCAACTACTTCTTTCGATTTTTCTTTATTTTTTCTTCCCCTCTTTCTCGAAAGATTATTAACCAATTTCCCTAATACACCTATATCAGAATTATGATGTTTTCTTAATTGTTTTAAATATTCTGGATTATTTTCGATCTCACTATATTCATTTGGTAGCATTTTCAGCATAATTCTACGTTTTTCAGAATCAACAACTGCGATTCCCGTAACACTTTCTTCTAACAATTCACTCATATATATGTCTATACTTTCTGCAAACTTTTCGCTTCTTTCTTTCCAGTTTTTTTCATGCTTTATTTTTGCATACTCAGGATCATAGTATCTACCTTCATCCATGTATCTTAATAATTCATTTCTTTTGTCATGTAGATTATATATAGGCTTTATAGGTTTGGGTTCCTCTTTAACATTTTCCTGATTACTCATCTTAATATATATGTCATTAAATACTTTTGCATATATGTCAATTGCATCTTCAACATTTGCTATCTTCAATGCCTTATCCCCAAAACATATTTCCGAGTCTCTATTTGCTTGAAATGGTATTCTAACCTCTACAACACCATTAGTTATCATTCCTTTATCTTCATCAGATAAGATTATGCCTGCCTCAGCAATAATGCCAATTATTTTTTGAACATCAAAATTCTCATTATTGCAGACTGGGAGGGTTAAGACATATTTACCTTTAGCAATATTAACATGGCTTCTTATCGAAACTTCCTTACCTTTTCTATCCTCATTTACCGCTCCATGCACCCTTATTCTCATATCATTTAAAAACTCTGTTATGTTTACGTACCCTTTAGATTTTGATAACATTTTATACACTCCTTTGCTTTTATGTAGGCAAGCTTAGTCTAGAATTTTATCGTCGTTCTTTTATATTTAATTGTATTTTATACCATAACATTCCATTTGTCAATAGAATCTCCGCAGATTTGCAGGTAAAACTCTGTATATTATAAAATGCATGTAAAAAGAGCAACGAGATCCCTCCGTCGCTCCGCGCCACCTCCCTTGTCAAGGGCTTTTCTTTTACTTCCCACTTTCAACTTTCAACTCTAAACTCTAAACTTTCAACTTCACCCCATACTCCTCCATCCACATATTCACCTGTATTAAATATGCAAGTGTCTGTGGCCCAGTCATTAGCTGGCCAAAAAATGGTGTATTACCATAATCATCTATATTATCAACCATATTCTTCACTTTTTCCTTATCTATAAGTTCTAGTAACGGAGAACTCCTATCATCAAGTATTTGTCTCATCCATACTTTCACTATGTTTGTATATAACGGATTATGCGTTTTAGGGTATGGGCTTTTCTTTCTTAGCCTTACTTCTTCTGGCAATAATCCTTTTACGGCCTCTCTTAGTAATCCCTTTTCCTGTCCATTTAGATATTTCATTTCCCACGGTATGTTCCAAACGTATTCTACCAGTCTATGATCAGCAAATGGTACACGGACTTCTAGGCTATTTCTCATGCTCATTCTATCTTTTCTGTTAAGTAGTGTTTGCATAAACCATAGTCTGTTTATATAAAACATCTTCTTCCTTTCTAATTCTGGGTCATTTTCTAATATAAGCGGCATTCTTCTCATTGTGTCTTCATATCTTGCCCTAACATACTCTGTAAGTCCTATATTATTAAATCTTGGGGACATGATTTCTACTCTCTCATCTAGTTTTTTTATCCATGGAAATATTTCACCTTTGCTTTCGTTTGTAAACCATGGGTACCCTCCAAAGATTTCGTCAGCGCATTCACCAGATAAAGCGACCACTGCTTCTTTTCTTATTTCTTTACAAAATAGAAATAAAGATGAGTCAATATCAGCCATTCCTGGCAAATCGCAGGCAAGTACTGATTCATGTAGTGCTTCAAATAAATCTTCTTGCGAGATGATTATTGGGTGATGTTGGGCTCCTATATCATTTACCATTATATTTATATAATCACTATCTGAATTAGGTTGATACAAGTTTGGTTTAAAATATTTATCATTTCCTGCGTAGTCTATTGAAAATGTCTTTAACTTTTCTAGTCCGTTTTCCCTTATGTGGTTTGCAGCTACTGCTGATATTATGCTTGAGTCAAGTCCACCTGATAAAAATGTACATATTGGTCTATCAGATACTAGCTGCCTTTTTATAGCGTCTACAACAAGCTCCCTTACCATTTGTACTGTGGTCTCCAGATTATCGGTATGCTCCCTGTTTTCTACTTCCCAGTATGTTTTCTTATATACTCCATTTTGATTGTATACCATATATTCCCCAGGCAATACCTCATTTATATTTTCAAATACGCCACAACCTTGGCTCCTTGATGGTCCTAATCCGAATATTTCAAAAATTCCCCTCTTACCCAGCACAGGCTCTATCATATCATGAGCGAGTATTGCTTTTAGTTCTGAAGCAAATATAAAGTTATTTCCTTTCACTGTATAAAACAGTGGCTTAACCCCTAGTCTATCCCTTGCTATAAATATCTGGTTTTTATATTCATCGTATATTGCGAAAGCATATATCCCGTTTAGATACTCTACACAATCTTCTTTGAATTCCATATAACTTACGAGTAAAACCTCTGTATCAGAATAGCCTTCAAAACTATACCCCTTTTCAACCAGTATCTTCCTCAAATCTTCTGTATTATATAGTTCTCCATTATATATAAGCGTATATTCGAACTTACCCATTTTTCTAGTCATAGGTTGCTTTCCACCTTCTAAATCGACTATGGCAAGTCGTCTATGACCAAATAATATATTCTCCTTCTCATAAATCCCCGCTGCATCAGGTCCCCTTTTTGCAAGTGTTTCAGTCATACTTTCTACCATATATTTTTTATCTTTTATACATTCTTCAAAATTTACCCATCCTACGATTCCACACATATCATTACCTCCCTCTTCCATTTTATATTTAGTTTCAAATATCATTATTTGTAATCCCTTTCTACCTTCACCCTACCCTCTCCCTGCAACAAAGGGAGAGGGGAACAATCCTCAAGTTCTTTCAAATGTCAAATAATTAATCCACATTATAATATGGTATTCAAATACGATAAAAAAATGCTAGTACTTACTAGCATTTTCGGGGCAATAGAACAAAACTCAAATACTTGGAATGATAGCATTTCTTATGTTTATTTTCATACTCCCTATTCCTATAACTTTCTGTATCGTCTCTAGTGCATTTTGTGCTCGCCATAAATTGTCTTTATAGTTAAGTTTAAACTTTGACAAATCCTCGTTTAGTGGGAGTATCTCGTAGCTTGTTTTACCACCTTCTACATATTTATTAACCCATGTTGGCACATAGCTTACATTATCTATTACTACTCTACCTAACATATCTTTACTTATATCTAGCTCTATTATTATTCCATTTTCTGATTTTCTTTGTTTTAGTATTTCATATCTTTGGTTTGATATAAAATTTCCTATAGAATAAAATACATATGTCTTTTTATCACCAACTTCTATGGTATCAAACTTCTGCAATATGTGTGGATGACTTCCTACTATAACATTTACTCCATTTTCACATAAAAAATTTGCTATTTTTTGTTGATATACACTCGGTTCGTCTTGATACTCGTTTCCCCAGTGCATCCCGAATATTATAAATTCTGCTCCGTCATTTTTCATCTTATTTATAACTTTTTTCATCTTAACCAAGTCTTCATCTATATAATCATAATCAAATGTATTTATAAGTGTCTTCTCATTTTCAGGTATGACATTGCCATTTAAAGTATCTCTGCCGTTTACATCTTTCTCATACGTGTACGCAACAATACCTACTTTTATATTGTTTTTTGTAATTATAGTATAATTATTGTCTTCCTCATTTTTTCTTACTCCTGTATATGCTATACCGTTTTGTTCTAATACATCTAGAGTTCTATTTAATCCATATGCTTTTCTATCTAACGTATGATTGTTGCATACACTAGCAAGGTCAAACCCTGTATCTTTTAATGCATATACTAATTCATCTGGCGAGTTAAACATCGGAAAGCTTGTATACCCCCCTTTATCTTCTCCTGCCAATGTTGTCTCGAGATTTAATACTGCTATATCTGCCGACTCTATATATCTTTTTATATATTTAAAATTGTTTGTAAAATCATACCTTTCTATTTCTTTATTATACTGAGCTTTAAGCTGCGGACCATGCACCATTACATCTCCAACAAAAGCTATTTTTACATTGTTATTTTCTCTTACTAGTTTTATGTTATCAAATGATGAAACTTGTTTTGATTGCGCATTGAATCCTGCATTGAATTGATACGAAAATATTGCATAAAATATCATTAATTTTATCATTAGCATATTTTTATCACTCCATATCTTAAAAAGAGTTGTGACTGTTGTCACAACTCTTAGTTTATATTTTATTCTGCTTTCTCCATTTGCTCTTCTTCTTCAAACATTGCGTATGGGTTAAAGTTTATTATCTTGTCATTGCTTTTCATAGTCTCAACTTTTGCTTCTTCTCTTTCTAATATATCTTGTGTCTGTATTTCTACAGTTTGTTCACCATATGTAACATATATACTATGATTTTCATTACCTATCTCATCAATAGTGTTAGTCTGTATATGAATAATATCTTGATATTTTTCATTTTCAGACATTGTGCATAACATCGCTATAACATTAAATATTGTTTTCTTTAATGCTTCTGCTTCATCTTCTTTCATTTTTAACTGTTTTAATATTTGATTAACCTCAATGTCAGATGAAACAGTTACAGTTTCTAATTGATTTAGTTTTAATCGTAAATCAACTAGCTTCATTTTCTTTTCTTCTAACTGCATTTTAATAGTCTCTTTTTCTATTTCTGAGGCTTTCAAGTCTATCTCTGTAGATGCAAGTTTTATTTTCAAAGTTTCTACGTCTATTCCAAGTCCTCTTACTCTTTCATCTAAAAGCATCTTTTCTTTTTTCATATCTTTATAAGTTTTACCTGAAATCCAATTCCATGTTGATGTAACGCTGTCAACTGTTTCAGTCCAATACTCTTTCATATTCATTTGTTTTTTCATGAAAAGACCTCCAAAATATTATTTTTATTTACATTTATTTATTATTATATACTTTTATAAAAATTTGTCAAGATATTTAGCATTTTTTGTTAATAAAATGTAATATATGGTTTTTGAATATTACATTTTAATTCTCTGTTTTGGATTCTCTATTCTTTATTTTCTTCCAAATAACTATCAACATAAATTCTGGTAACTTTAGCATTCGTATAAATCTTGATGGTTGTCTTAATAACCTATAGAACCACTCTAGTCCTAGCTTTTGAAATATGACCGGTGCTCGCTTCGTTATACCCGCCATAACATCGAAACACCCACCTACTCCAATAGCAACTTTTACTTTTAATTTGTTTCTGTTTTTATATATAAATTTTTCTTGTCTTGGAGAACCTAGCCCTACTAATAACAAATCAACATCTAAAGCATTTATCTCTTTAATTATATAATCTTCATCTTCTGCTCCAAAGTATCCATCTCTATAACCTACTATATCTATTTTATATGTACTTTTCATATTTTCAACAGCTTCTTTTATTACTCCGTATTTTGCACCTAAAAAATATACTTTTTCATACTTTAAGTTTTTAAATACATTCATAACTAAATCATATCCTGGAACTCTTTCTGGCAGGGGATCGCCCATAATTCTTGACGCATATACAACACCTATTCCATCAGGTATTACTAATGCCCCTTCATTCAAAATTTTTTTAAACTCCGCGTCTTTCCTTGCAGTCATTACAAACTCGGGATTTGGCGTATAAACTGAGTTTAGCTTGTCCGATTCTAAAAATTGCATTACTCTTTCTACTGCTCTAGTCATGGTAATCCTATCAATATTAACCCCTAGAATGTCTACTTTACTCATATTTTCACTCTCCCTAATCCGTTGTAATTATTAATTTACGTAACTCTTCTCCATTCGTTTTTTCATCTTGCTCTAGTTTTGTTACTATCGCATCAAGCTTGGCTATGTGTACTTCATTATTATCTATTAAATCGTTTATTTTACCTATAGCTTTAGTTATATCTACCTCATCTACACTTCCTATAGCAGGCATGTCCAAAACATCTAGATAATAATCAACTTTAGGATCATATATAAGTCCCGCTACTGGTATCCTTTGTTTTGCAGCAAATATTATACCATGTAGTCTCATACTTATCATGGTTTTAAAATTTGCTGTTACCCCAAGTACTTCAAGTGAAGATAGCTTTTCAGTTATCATATATGATTTATTTTTCATTTTTGCTATTATCTTTTCTGAAACTTTTTTGTCCTGTTTGTACTGCATATTTAAAAAAACTATATTCATATTTTTGTTTTCTACCACATAATCACATATTTTAGCTATCCTTTCTACAAAATAGCTTTCTTTATTTTTCCACTCCCTTACAGATACTCCAAATAGCTCTTTATCAAGTGGTATATTGTTTCTTAGAAGGACATATTTATAATCATCTTTATAAAGTCTATCAAGCCCAAAAACTGAGTCAGCTGTAACAAGCATTTTGGGTTTTTTTACTCCAATACTCTCCAAAAATTCTCTTGAAGATTCTTCTCTAAAAGTTATTACATCCACATTGTTTACTATTTTGCTAGTTAATTTTAAATTGAATTTTCCTGTTATTGGTCCCACCCCATTTGAATAAAGTATTACCTTCTTACCTAACAATTTTGCTGCAAATATAACACTTAGGTAATATATGATAGATCTTTTACTTGATCCATCTTGAAGTAATGTTCCTCCACCACCGAGTAACAAATTACACCTTATTACCCTCCAAAGCAGACCAAATGGATTAAAGCGATAAACCGCATTAACCCCATATAGCTTTCTAGTCGTCTTAGGTCCATTTGATAATACTGTTATATTTATATCTTTATTAATATTTTCCAACACATCTTTTATGGATATTAATATAGCATCATCACCACAATTTTCATATCCATAAGCTCCTAATACTAATATGTTTTTCATTTTTATTCCTCATCTCATACTAATTATTTTGCAACGTTGTTTCTCGTTTTGTGGTCAATGCTGCTCCTATGCCTACAACGATCCAAAACATTCCCACTACTCTAAAATCCGACCAAGTGTATTCAGCAAATCCATTTACAAGTATCCCTAAAAATGCAGCAAGTATACCTAATACAATATACTTCTTAAATTTATCATTTTCCTGAACATAGTTTTTCATTAAATTTATTATAACACTAAATACGAAATATGCAAATACTAAAAACCCAATAATTCCTGTTTCTGCAAGTATTTCGAGATATAAATTGTGTGCATGAAGCGCCGTTAAGTATTGATGCTTATAAAATAAATATATACCCGAAAATGCAGCAACTCCAAATCCAACACCTGTCAAGAAGTAATCTTTTATTATCTGTATTACATCCTGCCAAAGAGTCATTCTACTTGAAATAGAAGTATCCTTTGTATTAAAGCTAGTAAGTAATCTTTCAAGTACTCTTGGAGCAAATATAATCAAAGCAATTATCGCTACAGGTATCATTAATATTAAAGCTTGTGTGTAATTTAAAATTCCTATTGTAAGCAAAGATACTATCAGTCCAAGCAAAGAGGCTCTTGAGTAAGTTACTAATAAACAAACTAAAATCACTATATTAAACACAGCTAAAATAGATTTATGCCATAACTTTTTCTTATACATCATAAACATTATGCCAATTGGAAGAGCTAATAATAAATATTGTGATAATATATTAGGATTCCCTAGGACTGAATACGCTCTTACTTGTAAATCTGGGTTTACAGTAGCATCTACCCACTCAGTTTTAATTGGCTTTTCAATAAAAAATTGATACAATCCATATAAACTTATGGTTACATTTGAAATAATTATCGCTGTTATAATGTTTATATAGTCTTGCTTCTTTTCTAAAATTTGTATACATATAAAACAAAAGAGTAATCCTAACGTGCTTATAATAAGATCTGTTATACTCTTTATTATACTTACAGATGTAAGTGTGGTAGTAATCCAGACTACAAAAAGCATAGAACCTGATACGTCAAAGAATGTTCTTTTATATAACGGTTGCTTACTTGAAATTATTCTAAATACTATCTTAAGTGCAAGTAACCCAACAATTAAGCATAGTACTTGTGCCTGTGATGCTCTTATGAAAGGCAAAATTAAAACTAAAAAATACAAACAAAATTTTTCATTATATATTAGTAGTAGGCCGCCTACTACTAGCATCACTAGATTCAACATAATATCATATCACTTCACTCTCTATCCAATCTATATACATACTATAAATCATGCTATTTTTATACACTTTGAGTAAATTTTCGAAACATCTTGTGCCTACTTTTTTGATAGCCCTCAATAATATAAATAATACACTATCATTAGACCACCTAATTAGACACCTTAATATATCTCCCTTAATTTTGTATGCCCTTATTATAATCCTATATGTTATACTATTTTCAAAATATTCATTTTTCTTGTTTTCATTAAATATAAACCCTACTACATAACTATTCTTTAACATATTAATAGCATGATCTATCATTCTTTGTGTAATTATATATATCATACTATTTTGGTAATAAATTTTTATATTGTGCATGATGATAACTAGACCTGAGTTATTAACTATATTCATGTGTTTACAACTCCCCATTTTCGCATATGTTAATCAATTAAGCCCGCAAGGTATTAAGATGTTCTAGAGGACAGATTACTATTTGTTATTCCAACAAATAGCAACAATCATTCTTTAACTTCTATATTATATATAGTACCTGCAAACTTTATTTTTGAAGATTTTATTACTATAGATCCGCCCGCTTGCCAATCTCTGTTTCCCAGCATAAGACCTTTTTGTTTATCAAATTGTCCCATTCCTTTAATAGTAATAGTAACATCTCTTCTTGTTACTACCTCTGCACTCACAACTCTACCATCATCAGTAGGTATTTCATTTTTTGTTACATCCGTTTCTACATTTGTTACTTCACCTATTTCAGCGTTTAACGCATCTTCAAAAATTATATCTTTAACTTTAACTTGTTCAGCCATTTCTGGAAGTATTGCTTTTACAAGAACTTTAATTTCATATGCCTTTTTGTCTTCTAATAAGTTTACCTTGTTCATAAAATTAATCTTCATTAGTACTACCCCACCAATAGCAACAATAAATAATATAACAAGTAAGTCTATAATATTTATACTACTAAACAATCTTCCTTTTTCATCAATAATTTTCATGTTTTTTCTCCTTATTTTATTATGATTTTTGTTATTTTCTTAAACAACTCTCTTGTTTGTTTTACATTTAAAATATATGTAGCTAATGAGTAAACTAAAATCCCAAAAATAGATGCTACTACAAGACTTATTAGATTATACACAAAGTTGCTGTTTATAGCAATAACTTTGTTGAAATTTGTTAATAAATAATTTACTGAAAAGTACATTATTAAACTTGCTATAAGTACCTTTATCACACTCGATGCAATCTCCATATTATTCCACCTTCCATACTTTATTTGGAATACTACATACATAACAATTGCATTAAAGGTTATTGCTATAGATGTCGATAGTGCAAGTCCTTTCATACCTAGTGGTCCTATTAATATAATATTTAATATAATATTTAACAAAACACTAAGTATTGCAGTAATTGTGGGGGTCTTTGTATCATTTACTGAAAAATATGTCTTACTAATTATCTCCTGAAGTGCAAAGCCCACAAGTCCTAAACTAAAAAATATAAACGCCGATTGTGTGAGGTTTGCAGAGTTTACATCAAACTTACCTCTCATAAATACCATTTCAACAAAAGGACGACTAAGAACTATAAGCCCCAACTGTGCTGGAATCATTACATAAAAAATATTATTTATTATATTTTGAGCATCGTTTTTGAATTCCGTAAAATCCTTAGCATTATAATTATCCACTAGTTTTGGAAATAAAACTGCACTTATGCTATAAATGAGAGTTTGTGCTATTGCTGCATACATCCCATATCCATAGTTTAATGCAGATACTCTGCCTTCTGGCAAACTAGATGCAAACCTTGAATCAATTATTGTGCTCACACTATAAATCAAAGTAGAAAATAGTATCGGCATAAATAATATAAAAAATTTTCTTATATCTTTGTCTTTTACAATTCTAAAATCAAGCGCATACTTCATTTTATCTTTTACAGTAAAAGGAATTTGAATAACTAGCTGAAATCCCCAAGCAACTAATGTTGAAACTACTAATCCATATATACCATAATCTCCAACCCAAAACATTAAATATAAAATCAAAAACATGTTAAAAGGTACACTCATTATGGAATAGCCTATAAAACTTTCCCTTGATTGAAGGACTGCTCTTATTACATAAGCCGCAAATATGATAATACAACTTGGAAATAATATTTTTACAAAATCTATGGTCAACCCTAATCTTTCACCTGTGAATCCTCCTGCAATTAATGATGTGTATTCTTTTGCAAAAAGCAATACAAGTATTGAAATACCTGCCGATATTATTAAGAAAAATGTAATTACCTTATTAATAAATTTATTTGCTTTTTCATTTTCTCCATTAGAATAATACTTTGTTATTATTGGTACAACACTCACAGTTATTGCTGCACCTATGGCCATAAATATGGTTATTGTTACTCTCTGAGCCATTTGATATGCGTCTGCCTCAACGCCTGTCCCAAAGTTACTCCCTATAAGTGCTTCCCTAACAAATCCTAAGAGTTTGGTTGCAACAGTTAGTATTAGAACAATTATAACTGAATTTAAAGTGTTTTTTCTTTTATTAATATTTGTTGCATTATCCATTCTTATTTCTCCATTCTTCTTCTATTGTTTACTCCATATCCTCGTGTTCAAATTTAACTCCTCAACTATGCTTATCGCAAACTGCAAATCTTCAAAATACTGTTGCATTGGTGCAAAATCGTATAGTGTTTTAAATACATCAGGTTCAAATAGATTTCTATTATATTGGATTGCTATGTGTATCTTATCACCTTTAAACGATGCATAAACAGGTCTTCCTGTTTTTTGTTTAAACTTCTTCAGTCTATCCATTAGACTTGGTGTTAATATGTATCTTGCTTCTATTTGGTCAGTGCTATACACTTCAAAAAGCTTTTCAAACTCTGGGTCTTCTAGTGCTACTCTATCTTTGCTACCAAACAGCCAGTTTTTTCTATAGTCAGGTATTACTTTAGTAAATCCAGTAAAATTTTTGTTGTAATCTGCTATAAAAAATAATCCCTTAAATATTTTTTCCACATGTCTATTCTTCCCTGATCCGGTTTCTCTTTCTGCATCTATTTCTGAAAATTCTATATTTGTTCCTTTTCTTTCTTGTGTTTTTTCAAGACATTCTTCATCAACAATAAACCCCCGAACATAATCGTCTCCTGAATACCTATTTGGAATAGTATTAAATATCTTACAATCTTCAAAAATTGATTGACGAATACAGCATGCTTTTTCATATTTAAAATTACTATCAAAAAAAGTTACTATTCTTTCTATTATTTTATCCTTAAACTCTGAAACATATGATTTTTTGAACCAATATAGTATTATACCACACAAAAATATATACCCAACTATTATAAATTGAATTGCATCACCACCCATATTAAATATAAAGCTATGTCCAACTATTATTAAAAATATAGGTATGATTATCATTATAGCAATGGCTACGGTACTCTTTCTCATCACTTTTATTCTTTCATTTTCCAATGGTTCTATTACTGGTTTTATTTCATTTTCAAAATAACCTCTAAACTCCTCTAATGTCTTCAAGATTTTTCCACCTTCCCTAATATAGTTCCATTATATATTCCTAATTTTGTGTATAAATTCATTTTATACTAAAACTCAAATTTTTTCAACTATTATAGTAAAAAAGTAGGCAATTTTTTCAATTATCTGCTTTTTTATCTATATAATATCGTCGTTCTAAAACTTTTTTTTCGCACAGCATTTCGAATTTTCCATCATATATAATATTAAGCAGGTCACTTGCACAACTTAATGCGTATAAAAGCTGTGTTTCTGTTATAAGCCCGTTTCTTCTTGCATCTACTAGTTCATCTAAATCAACTACTTTAATTTTCCCATCTGGGTATACCACTACATCTACAAGTAAGTCTATCTCTGTATATACCTTTTTTTCGTCGTCAACTTCCACTTGCATTATATCACAGTAATAATGGTCAAGGTCTCCCTTTTGATTATATATTTTAGCTATTTTAAATCCTCTTTTTATATATAAATATGCAATTCCTTCTTTAATATCCTCACGTTTATGTATTGGAACCCATTTGCTAACTAGTAACTCATCATCTAAATAAAGTATTTCATCACTTGATATATCAATTACTTCATCAGGAATATATCTTTTTCGTATTAATGTTATGTCTTGCATATGTTTTATCCCCCCATTATGATATTTATTGTTCTACCTCACTTCATTTTCAAGTTCCTCACCTGCTCTATGTTTCCTTATGTTTTCTAGTGTTACGTGCGCAATACTGTCTAATGCTTCTTCCGTAAAAAAGGCTTGATGTGACGTGATTAAAACGTTTGGTAGTGTGAGTAGTCTAGACAATACATCATCTTTTATTATCTCATCTGAATTATCCTCAAAGAAGTAATCTGCCTCCTCTTCGTAAACATCAAGTCCTGCATATCCGATTTTACCTGATTTTAATGCCTCTAGTAGTTCTACTGTATCTATAAGACTTCCTCTGCTTGTATTTATAATCATTACACCATGTTTCATCTTACTTATTGAATCTCTGTTTATTATGTGCATGGTTTCTTTCGTAAGTGGGCAATGAAGTGTAATTATGTTTGACTCTGTGTATAATCTATCTAAATCAACATATAAAAATCCTTTCTCCTTTGCATAATCAAAGTTTGGATATGGATCGTATGCTAATATGTTTACGCCATATCCTTTTAATATATCAATCGTGACTTTACCGATTTTTCCTGTACCTATTACTCCTACTGTCTTTCCGTGCATATCAAACCCTAATAATCCCTTAATTGCAAAATTATTTTCTCTTGTTCTAAAATATGCTCGATGACATTTTCTATTTAGTGTCATCATAAGGGCTATAGCATGCTCCGCAACCGCATATGGGGAGTAATCAGGTACTCTCACAGCTTTTACGCCACTACCTAGTGCCTTCAAATCTACATTATTATACCCTGCACATCTTAATGCTATAAGTCCGACTCCATATTCTCTTAATTTTGATATTACTCGTTCATTTACAGTATCATTTACAAAAATGCAAACTACATCATAATTCTTCGCAAGCTCTACCGTATCCTCATCTAGCTTGTACTCAAAGTATTTGATCCTTGCTTTATGTTCTTCGTTATGCTTATTAAAAAACTCCATATCATATGATTTAGCATCAAAAAATGCAATTTTTGTTTTATTCATGAATCACACCTCCAACTTTGTATTTCTTTATTGTATACTACTATAATAAAAATATCAATAAAAACAAATATATTATTTGCAATATTTTTGTTTTTATAGTAAAATAAACACGATAACAGTTGTTAGATATCAGATATGATTAATGAAAGGATTGAAATAATATGAAACTTGGAATAGTTGGATTGCCTAATGTAGGCAAAAGCACACTTTTTAACTGTCTCACAAATAGCACAAATGCGGAGGCTGCAAATTATCCATTTTGCACTATCGACCCAAATGTTGGAATTGCACAAGTATCGGATGAGCGTTTAGCCAAACTACAAGCTCTTTACAAAGCACAGAAAACGTTACCTGCAATTGTAGAGTTTGTTGACATCGCAGGACTCGTAAAGGGTGCTAGCAAAGGCGAAGGTCTTGGCAACAAATTTTTGTCGCATATAAAAGAGGTAGATGCAGTTTTACAAGTTGTAAGATGCTTTGAAGACTCTAATGTTACTCATGTTGAAGGTTCTGTAAATCCTACCCGTGACATCGAGATTATAAACCTTGAGCTTATATTTTCAGATCTTGAAATAGTAGATAAGCGTCTACCAAAAGCAGAAAAAAACATGAGACAAGATAGATTACTTGCAAAGGAATTTGATATGCTTAAAAGATTAAAAGAATCTCTTGAAAAGGGACTATTCGCGAGAACTTTTGAGACAGCTGATAATGAAGAATTAGAAATGCTTGAAACACTAAATCTTCTTACGTATAAGCCCGTTATATATGCTGCAAATGTTAATGAGGAGGACTTAGCAGATGATGGTGGGTCTAACCCGTATGTTAATGCTGTCAGAGATTTAGCTGCAAAAGAAAATTCAAAAGTATTCGTTATATGTGCAAAAATAGAAGAGGAACTTGCAGGAATGGAAATAACCGAGAAAAAAGAATTCTTATCTGAGCTAGGACTTTCTTCTTCAGGACTTGATAAACTTATAGTTGCAAGCTATGACCTACTAGGCCTCATGAGTTTCCTTACAGCAGGCGTGAAAGAAGTACGAGCATGGACTATAAAAAAAGGTTCTACAGGACCTCAAGCAGCCGGCAAAATTCACTCCGATTTTGAAAAAGGATTTATTCGCGCTGAAGTCGTAAAATACAACGACCTTATAAATCTTGGCTCATATGTAGCTGCTAAGGAAAAAGGACTAGTCCGCATGGAAGGAAAAACATATATCGTTCAGGATGGAGATATTATAGAGTTTCACTTTAACGATTAATGATAATAGTCATCACTATATATGCTAGACAAAGAGCGCATAAAACTTTTTTGAGTTTTATGCGCCCCACTACTTACAAATAACCTTTAGCTTACCTTACTTTCTACTTTCTACATTCTACTATTAATTTTACTGCTGTTCTTTCTTCTCCATCTATCTCTATTTCTGTAAATGCTGGAATACAAATTAAATCTATTCCAGCTGGTGCAACGTATCCTCTTGCAATAATTACTGCTTTTACTGCCTGATTAATCGCTCCAGCACCTACTGCTTGAACTTCTGCTGTTCCTTTTTCACGAATTGTATTTGCTAATGCTCCTGCCACGGAATTAGGATTAGATTTTGCTGCCACTTTTAATACTTCCATTATTATTACCTCCTGGTATTGTGAAAATTTATTTTAAAATTATCTTAAGATTAAGAATAATTTTTTTGGCTGTCATTTGTATTTATTTAGCGTACTCTACTGATCTTGTTTCTCTTATAACGCTAACTTTTATTTGTCCTGGGTACTCCATAGAAGATTCTATTTGTTTTGCTACTTCTCTTGATAACACTACCATTGCATCGTCATCAACTTCTTCTGGAATAACCATTACCCTGATTTCTCTACCTGCTTGAATAGCATAAGACTTTTCAATTCCCTTAAACGAATTTGCTATACCCTCAAGTTTTTGCAATCTCTTTATATATGATTCGAGTGTCTCACGTCTTGCACCTGGTCTTGAAGCTGATATAGCATCAGCAACTTGTACTAACACTGATATGATATACTTTGGTTCTTCATCTCCATGATGAGACGCAAGAGCATTCTTCACTATATCGTTTTCCCCGTATTTATTACACAACTCTAGACCTATTTCAATATGTGTTCCCTCTTTTTCATAATCTACTGCTTTACCTATATCATGTAAAAGTCCTGCTCTTTTTGCCATGGCTACATTCTCACCAAGCTCAGCTGCAAGTAATCCAGATAAATGTGCAACCTCTATAGAATGTTTAAGTACATTTTGTCCATAACTTGTCCTATATTTTAGTTTTCCTAAAAGTTTAACAAGTTCCGGATTTATTAGTGTCACACCTAGCTCCATAAGAGCTTGTTCACCTGTTTCTTTTATTTCGTCTTTTATTTCTTTTTCAACTTTTGCGATAGTTTCTTCTATCCTAGCTGGATGAATTCTTCCATCAGCTATAAGTCTCTCTAAAGTAATTCTTGCAATTTCTCTTCTTACAGGATCAAATCCTGATAATATTACTGCATCTGGTGTGTCATCTATTATCAAATCTATACCCGTTAGAGTTTCAAGTGCCCTTATATTTCTGCCTTCTCTACCTATTATTCTGCCTTTCATATCATCGCTAGGTAAAGTTACAACAGATACTGTGGTTTCTGCTACATGATCAACTGCACATTTTTGAATTGCACTTACTATCACTTCTTTAGCTCTTTTATTTGCCTCTTCTTTTGCCTTGTTTTCTTCTTCTCGTATTACCTTAGCCATCTCATGAGTCATATCATCTTTTACAGACTCTAGTAAATATACTTTAGCTTGTTCTGTTGTGAAATTCGACATTTTTTCTAGTAACTCTACCTCTTTTAATTTTAAACTTTCAATTTCATTTCTGGTTTCATCTAATTTTTCTAATTTCTTTTCTATTGTTTCTTCTTTCTTGTCAAGAGATGATGATTTTCTGTCAAGAGAATCTTCTTTTTGGATTAGTCTTTTTTCTGCTAATTGCAGTTCATCTCTTCTTACTTTAATTTCTTTTTCGATTTCTGATTTCATTTTCAGTTTTTCTTCTTTTGCTTCTAATATCATTTCTTTTTTTGTTGCTTCTGTTTGTTTTACTGCATTATCTATAATTTGTTTTGCTTTTATTTCGGCACTTTCAATCTTCCCTTCAGCAAGTCTTTTCCTTATTACAATACCTGCTACGAAAGCTACTATTCCAGTAATTATCGCCACTATCATCGTTATTAGTATATCGATGACTATCACCTCCTGTTTAAAGTACACTCCCTCCGACGCACTCGCGCCACCTCTCTCAAAGATGTAGATACTATATCTCCCCTCACTGAGGAAAACGTCACAATGGTGACAGAGGACGTGCCTATGTTATTCATTATCTTCCAATTTCTCTGTTTCTAGGTTTGAAATAGATTTTAGGTTAAAATGAGTTCTTACAGTATTCTCTATTTCAAAACATACATCTGTGTTTTCAACAAGGAATTGCTTTGCATTTTCCCTTCCTTGACCTATCCTCATGTCACCATAAGAATACCATGCTCCGCTTTTTACTACTATATTTAGTTTTGAAGCTAAATCCAAAATATCTCCTTGTTTTGATATGCCTGTCCCATACATAATATCAAATTCAGCTATTTTAAATGGAGGCGCTACCTTGTTTTTTACTACTTTTACTTTTGTCCTGCTCCCAATAAATTCTTCACCTTGTTTTATTGTGTCAGTTTTTCTCACATCGAGTCTAATTGTTGCATAAAACTTAAGAGCTCTTCCACCTGTTGTAGTTTCTGGACTTCCAAACATGACCCCTACTTTTTCACGTAATTGATTTATAAATATAACAGATGTTTTTGACTTACTAACTATTGCAGTTAACTTTCTTAGTGCTTGCGACATTAATCTTGCTTGCAAGCCTATATGAGAATCACCCATATCACCTTCGATTTCTGCTTTTGGTACCAAAGCCGCAACAGAATCGACAACCACTAAATCTACTGCCCCTGAGCGTACCATTATTTCAACTATCTCAAGTGCTTGTTCACCATTATCAGGCTGTGAAATATAAAGCGAGTCTATATCCACTCCTAATTTTTTTGCATACGCAGGATCAAGTGCATGTTCTGCATCTATAAAAGCTGCTATGCCCCCTCTTTTCTGAACCTCTGCTATCATATGTAATGATACCGTTGTTTTACCAGAAGATTCAGGTCCAAATATTTCTACTATTCTACCTCTTGGTACTCCGCCAACTCCTAATGCAATATCAAGGCTTATTGAGCCTGTTGGAGTTGCAGGTATGTTTGAATGATCCATCGAATCTCCAAGCTTCATTATTGCACCTTTGCCAAACTCTTTTTGTATTTGTGTTAATGCTGAGTCTAATGCTTTTTGCCTATTTTCGTCCATTTATAACAATCATCCTTTCGAAGCAAATTATGTATGTAGTTTACTAGTAAATAGTTCATATTTCCTCACAAATGTCTGTTTCTACCATTCATTAGTGCATATTCTCCATTTACTAACTTATAGTATAACTTAATTTTAAATAATGGTCAATAAAAAAAGTCATAATTTTTTAAAAAATTATGACTTTTTTTATAAAATTGAAAATATTTAGGCATTTTTTTCATCATTTTTAATCATATCATACCATAATGGACTTGAATTTGCTATAGAAGAGTATGTCCCTATAATTATACCTACCATAAGAGGGAATGTAAATTCTCTTAGTGCCTCCACTCCAAATGTAAATAAAACTGCTACCACCATAACTGTTGTAAGTGATGTGTTTACTGATCTACCAAAAGTTTCTGTTATGCTTCTATTTATTAATTCTGCTAAGTTGAGTTTTGTATATAGTTTTTTATTTTCTCTTATTCTATCAAATATTATTACCGTGTCATTTATAGAATAACCTATTATAGTCAAAATAGCTGCAATAAAAGCGGTATTTATTGGTATTCTAAATATTGCATAAACCGCAAGTACAATCAATACATCATGTAATAACGTTATTCCTGATGCAATACCCATTTTCATATCCCTAAATCTAAATGCTATATATACCATTATTAAAAAGGTACCTAGCAGTATAGAACCAATAGCATTTACTGTCATTTCATTACTTATTGTTGGTGATATATCTTCTGTAGATACAAATGCATCACTATTTAGCTCATATTTTTCAGTTAGTCCTTTTATTACCTCATCAATATAATTTTTATACGTTGTAGTTTCCACTGTCTGTGCAGTTGTATCAGTAATTACCTCTGGCACTGCCTGCGTAGTTGTTTCATTTGATGTAGTCGCCGTAACTGGTGTAACATCTTGTGTCACCTCTGTATTCAAAGGCTGTACATCAGTAGCTTGTACATCTTTCACCTGTACTTCTGATGCTTCTACTGATAATTGCTTACTGATATCAGATGTCTGACTTTCTGGTAAAGCTGCCGCTTCTACTATATTACCTTGTACAACTTTTTCTGGTATTTGATATTTGATTATAACTGTATTTTCGCCTTGTACCTTTTGAACTTGTACACTTTCTGATTTTGTTACATCATAAACTATCTTCATTATATCATCTTTGTTAAATTCTTTTCCTATATTTACTTTCATTATCGTTCCGCCAGTGAAGTCTATATCATAATTTAACATAGTGTCACCATTCATAAATTTATACGTAAACATAGTAATAAAGCCTGCTAATATTATAACTATTGAAAACGTATAGAACTTCATTCTATTCTCTATTATTTTCATTATTTTCATCAATTTCTCTCCTTTTCTTTTGGCAAGTGGATATATTTATTTTTTCTTTAAATCCATAACTGTTTTAGATCTTAAACGTGCTCCAAATAAAGTTGGATTCTTTACGCCTAAATCAACAAACGAATTTAATAATATTTTGGTTACTATTAAAGCTGTAAACATAGAAACTATTAAACCTATCATTAATGTTTGTCCAAATCCTTTGATAGGTCCTGTTCCAAACCAGTACAATATTAGTGCTATTATGAACGTCGTTGCATTCCCATCTATTATTGCACTCATAGCTTTTTTAAATCCTGCAGCCATAGCTGCTCTTGTTGTTTTTCCTGCATTAAGTTCTTCCTTTAACCTTGAGAATATTATAACATTTGCATCAACTGCCATACCTATTGAGAGTATCATACCTGCTATACCCGGTAAAGTAAGTGTAACATTAAATAAGCTAAATGCTGCAAGTACTAGAAATACATACCCTACAAGAGCTATGTCTGCAACGATACCTGGAAATCTATACATTACAAACATAAACACTAACACTAATAAAGCTCCAATTATACCCGCCTTTATACTTCCTGCTAATGCATCTTGTCCTAGTCTAGCTTCTATAGCTGTTCTTTGAATGTCTCTAAGTTCAAAAGGAAGAGCCCCAGAATTTATCAATTCCGCTACTGATTTTGCTTCCTTTTCACCTTCCATACCTGTTATTACTGCTGAACCTGTATCAATTTCAACATTAACTTTTGGCATACTAAGTATATCATTATCTAATAATATCACTATATAATTGTTTATATATTTTTTAGTTGCATTAGCAAACTTTTTTGTCCCCACTGGTGTCATTTCAAGCTTTACAACTGGTTCTAGAGGGCTTACTTGTGAAGCTTGCTCATAATCCATGCTTGCTCTACTTATATCTTTACCTCTTAAAACTAGTTCACCTTTTTGTTGAATACCTTGTATTATAGCTGTTGGCATCATCCCTTGTATTTGTTCTTCGGTAGCTGTCATACCTAATTGTGCAAATAATGCTTCAACTTCTTTTCGAGCATCCGTTTGTATTCCTTTAAATTGTTCATCTGTTATCCCATAAAATTTTAGTTCCGCTGTTCTTCCTATTTCACTAACCGCTTTATTTGGATCACCGATCCCTGGTATCTCAACTCTTATTCTATTACTTCCTTGTAGAGATACTTCTGCTTCTGTATAATTTTTTTCATTTAGTCTTTTTCTAAGTAATTCTACTGCAGAGTCCATATCTTCTTTTGAAGGATTCTTAATACCTGCCTCATATACAATACTTACTCCACCTTTTAAATCGAGTCCCAAATTTATATGTTGATAACTTAAAGGGTTATTAAACGTAAGTAATGGCTTTTTTGGAGCTTGCTTTACTGGTGCTGCAGTTGTAGTTGTTGGTGTTGGTGTTGTTACAGTTGGTTCTACTATATCTTCACCTGTTGTAGTTATCTCAGGGGCAGCAACTGTAGTTTTTGCTGGTGTAGCATCTGGTGTTCCTGCTGGTGCTACTGTCTTTGCTCCTGTTGTAGTTGGTGCTATCGTTGCAGTTGCTGTTTCTGCTGGCACTGTAACTATTTCTGTATCAACTGTTGCCTCTTTTACTACTGGTGCTGGCTTAGCTATTGGAATTGTTGTTGCTAGTTCCTCATTGCCTACTACCGGTGTATTAGTCGTTGTTACATCTGGGGCAACAGCTCCATCTGTTTTTGGCACTACTTCCTTATTTTCTGCGCTTTGTTCAACATTTTTTGTTTCTACTTTTTTTTCTTCCCCACCAATTGTGATAACTTTACCTGATAAAACCATATATCCAATAATCGCTATCACAAGTAATATTCCTAAAATTTTTAATAAACTCTTTGCTTTCATAAAATTCTCCTTTCGTTAATACAATGAACAATTTGCATTTTATAAATGCTAAATTTCATTGAGGACAAAGCCCGTTACAGTGTACTTTAAGGTATTTCATATGTATTGATATCTAATATTCTGATATCCATTTATACCTTCCATATTATAGTAGTTTTTTGTAAAATAGTCAAGCCTTTTATGCAATTTCATAGGATAAACTTATTAAAGGCTTTTCTTTCAAATGCAAAAGACAACCGCTTTCGCTAGTTGTCTTCTGATCCTCTAATAGTAAAATCAGATTGAAAGTTATTGCCTTTTTGATTTTTCTTGCTCCATAATTACCTCAATTTTTTCTTTTGAAACCTTTGTTATTTTAGAAATCGTATCTTGATCCATATTTGAGTTTATCATATTTATTACAACACCCTCTATACCTTTTTCTATACCTTTTTCTATACCTTCTTTTATACCTTCTTTTATACCTTCTTCTCTTGCTCGTTCTTCTAGTCTTCGTCTTTCTCCCTTCCACATAGCTTCATCGTGTAGCCACATTTCTCTTCTTAGGTATTTGTCTCTTTCTTTTTCGTCTTCACTTATTTTTTCGAGTGTTTCATATGCCATTCGTATAGTCTCCTCTCTTTCTATAATTTTTTTGATTATTCTTTCTTTTTTCTCATCTCCTGCATCTCTTACAAATGTTAACCACATTTCTAGCTTGCTTAGTTCTTCTATATTTTCTTCTACGCCGAGTAACTTCTCTAATTCTATTATATGTATTTCTAGATCTTCAATATACTCAAAACCTTCTTCTACTTCTTTTATTTTATATTTTGTATGATATTTTTTTGTTTCTTTAATTAAGTTTTCCTTTAGTATAACAACCTGTATTACTTTTTGGAGTTTCTCATATTCATTACCTTGGTTTAAATTATCTGTGTATAGCTTTGACCAATAATATAAAAACCTTTTTTTCAGTTGCTCACTAGAGGCTATTTGCATTCTGGTTTGTCTAGTCCAAATACTAGTTTGAACGCAAAGTCGATGGTCAAATCCATCATCTTAAATTTCTTATTTTGTGCCACTTATATCATCCTTTCTCTTTTGTATATTTTTATATTAGTATAGCATATTTTTTTTTATTTTCAATGCAGAATGCTGATTTTTGTATAGTTATTTTTATATTTATTGTTTCAAAAATCGGCGGCTACGCCGCACTGATTTCCTAACTTACTCCCCTTCTCCATTTTCCTTCCTAAAAATAAAGCTCCTCCCAAATAAAATTGCCCATCTAGGGCAATTTTATTTGAAGTCCGTTGCACTCTTCGAGTATAGTTTAACTAAGCTTTGAAAATACCAAAGCTAAGTTTCCACTT
>C687J13239_1000060_pt1 | contig 82522 bp, 56 predicted proteins | sample RifGroD2_FD_13239 | JGI IMG/M metagenome (IMG submission 13239) | reverse complement strand
ATAACTCAGCGCCCACAGGAATAGTGAACGGACCAACACGCGGCCTGAACCATCTTGATTCATAGACAGTTGATAGCTCTATGCCGGTTGGACCGCGACTGCCTGGGGTGGTTTTAGCGCCAGACGTGTTCTTCGTCCTATGCTGTGAGAGCGTAGATATTTTTTGAGATATAATCATCAGACTACCTCTGTAACCCCGCCAGCATAAACGATAGCAGCTCCGCTTTGAAGTCTACAAGCTATTCTATAGGCTATCGTAGAGTCATTAACGTTTAGTGTGAACGACGTTTTAGATTGAAACTGAGAGTTTGGTTCTTGTTCCCACGTAGTTTCACCAGGAGTTTGCGATTCTACCCATACTAGGCCAACGAAATCGCCGCTTATCTTAATGTCCGTATTGTCGATGCAAGTAAACGCAGTAGATGCGTCTACCCCTGTCAGTGTTTCTTTCATAGTGTTTTTCTCCTTTTTGACTACACATGTAGTTGATACTTATTGACTGAGACTTCCACCTGTTAACAATCCGCCGTGCAAGCTTTCTTTTGGTGTGTCGCTCTCCGGACCTGAGTACAGATGCAAGGTGAAGTCATCGAGCACCGCTGTTCGTGCCGCCCCGCTCCCCAACTCAAAATATAAATTAAGCGCGTCCTCTGTAACCGTAACCAAGCCAGTCTTCGTCCCTGCTGTAGTGTGTACCACCGGTACCCCGTTCGTTTCTTCATCGCTTCCTGTACGTTGCGTAAGCTCGCCGCCGCTGGTCATGCTGCGGACGTTGACCTCATATCTATACGTACCGGGAGCAGGAAGAGCGGTGTATATCTGCGCCATGTTCTGCGCGCCCGCGAGAAGGCAAACACCGTTGTAACTGTTCTGGACATATGCTGGAACAGAGCTGAACCATCCAACTGGCAACCCCCCGCTCCAGGTAGTAAAGGTGCCGTTGACGAGGTTCGCCCCAGTAATGTCGGTCGGCGGTGGAGTGGTCCGGCAAGCCCAATTCCGATAGTATAAACCAAGCACCCCGCAAGAAGGCTGATCACAGGCCCAGTAATTGGCAAGCGAACAAGCCACAGGAGAGGTGTCTATAAACTCTACATTCACCGCTCTCGAACCGTTCATCACTACTGTGGAGTTGCTTCCCACTGTAGAATCTTCCCCCGTTACGTCTCCTAATACGGAGTTACTTCCAGGTGTGTGCGTAAGAGGGACAGAAGTCCCCGCAGCGTAGATTTCAGTACAGTCCGTACCGCAAGTGATCCCTGGTCCATTTACGGTCCCTGCGCCGGTCCCGGACTTTGTAACGTCTAACCGATAGCTGTTGGCTACGGCGATATTTATCTGATAGTCAACGGTGTTTTGTTCCCCATCTAATGTTTTGGCACACTTAATATAATATGGAACGTTTTGTCCAGGTGTGAGATTATTGATTATGGCAGAGTGAGATGTAGTACCTGCCCCAGTAGTAAAATACTGCATTTCTGGGTATTCCGTGTCTTTTATCAGTGAGTACTTACAGGTGGCTGGAACATCTGTCGTACCGTCCAAATGCGTGGTAGCAGTAAAGGCAGGAAGTTCTGTTAGTGGATAAGTAGCGGTGAAGACCGGCCCGAGCGGCGGCACTCCGTTTGCCTCGGAATATGTCGAGGCCATTACTATATCATCAAACCAAATGTAATAAGTTGGCACAGATGCAAGAATTGCAGCATCAGTATAGCTCCCCAACTCAAAACCCTTAAAAGATCTAGGATTCGCTGCGTCTCGGTTTATCACCCCTCCAACATTAAGTTTTTCGACTCCGTCAATCCAAACAGCAAACGCGCCATCGGCATTATCTGTTGACCCGGTATTGGTATTCAATTTCCAATAATAGACGAAGTGATGCCAATTGCTGTCGGGCCAGTTAAATGCACCGGTAATTTCGGGGATATCTCCGGTGCAGTTGTTGGTCCCATATTCCCAGCTAATAATACACACGGTGTCACCCTTGGGGGCTGATCCACCATGAGCAATTCTGGCTGTACTGGCAACCGCGTAGCTGCCTGACTTTCCCCCAGTCCAGTTTGAATACGCCTCGGCTGTCCCAGATCCAAAAAACTTGATGAACTTCGGCCAACATGCCTGCTTGTTTGTTAATTTAGCCCAGAAACCAAGATAGCCTTCGGGCATCGAGTCACCAAGGCCCTTGTAAATATAAAAATAATTCTCGTCCGTGTATTCCAGCCTTACACATTTCCCGGTATAGCAATTAGATGACTGCAAGCTGGTCATTGTTTGATGCTTCGCCCAGTTGCTCGTTGACAACCACGCTGCATTATCGGCGTATCCGGAAAAATCATCCTGGAAGATGACCGCAGAAAACGCGCCGCTGCAATTTAACAGAAATAATAGGGCTATGAGCAGGGATCTCATCTCTTATCTCCCCGCCGGATAATCTGTAACGAATTGGTGATAGTTAGCGTAAAGTGATTCAACATCGGCCAACTCAAGAAGGCCTGACCAAAGAGCCGCAAGCTCAAGGGAATACATTCCCGGCCTTAGTCCATCGCCACGGTTGCCCAGTATCAACTCGGTACTGGTTATATTGAGCGCAAAAGAGCTTGTGCTTGTCGCCCGCAGAACACCGTCAACGTATATCTTTTTGATATTATTGGTATCATCCCAGGTAAAAACGACGATACGCTTTACCTGATTCCATAAATCAGGCACGGTCATGTTTGCGCCAGATGGGTTGAATTGTGCAATGGTGTCAGAACTACGAAGAAGCTGGAACTCGTCACCGACCGGTGACGTATCAAAGAACCTGCTAAGTGTCGAGGTCGGCCCGGCTCCTGATTGCGCAGTGGAGGTGAAAACCATCATTAAACTGCCGGTTGTGGCGATTGTCGGAATAGGCAAGGACACCAGCTCACCGTCAGCGTCTAGCACAATCCCGTTTGGCCCCCATGCTGTAGCCGTTACGGTCGCATCGTCGTTATTGACCGAAATATCGTTCGCTACTGTTCCGGTTCCCTCCTCGAAGACCGAGGCCCATTGAAGGTTTGCGGCGTAGGCATTACCCGCATTAAGCGTCGCTCCACTCGGCGGAGTATAGACGTTTGTGTAAGCGGTAAGCGGCGTGGACCATGTATAATATCCGTTGATACACAGGTAGATGTCACCATCATAATAACCGTCAGCAACGCATGGAACGTTGGAAGCCGGTGCCGCAGTTAAAACTACTCGGCCTGTTCCGGTTCCGCCACCACCAGAAAACGTTGCAGCGGCCCATACCCGGATAGCTTCGTCTGCGGCGTCGGTATAAGCAGAAGACCTTACCGTGTTAACAGAGCCAACTCCAGCATCATCAAGAACAGGTGCACCATTATAGGTGAAGTTCGCCCAATTAAGGATGTTAAGAGAAGAAGGAACAGGCAAGGTACTTATTCGCTGAATGTCATCGAACCACAACACCGCGCCATTCTTGTACCAACCAACGTCAGTAGGTTGCCATATTAAGCCAACCTTACCTGTCATATCCCGCTCGATGGTATTCTGATACAGGGTTAGCCCACGCTGACCATCTACCCCTGCGGAGTTGAATCCGGCAGCGTTAAGAGTCTGGGAGAGCGGCGGAATGGTCATATCATTAATAAATACCGGCGAATCTTTTGGAGCTTTTTCTGCCGCCAGCTTCTGCAAGGCCGCTTCTGGGGTGTGCTCTGGGAAAAAGTCTCCTGCATCCTCTATTGTCATCTCCGACGCAACGTATGTTCCACCAGCGTACTTCCACTTTGTGGCCCAAGAAGCCCCTACACCTGGCTCATCCCCGGACGCGGCGGTATGGGTCGCAGTGCATATGTATATCTGCCCGTTGTGCACAACAGATGAGACGTTTTCTGTGAAAGGTAAGCCAGCTCCCCATGCCGACACCACAGATGCATTCTGTAGTACAACAGTTCCATCAGTAGTTATTACATAAAATTGATGAGAAGCTTTAACTACACTGTAGTTAAAAACTATAAATAATAGTAATAAAAATATATTAATTTTTCTCACGATTACCCCCCGGATCAAGTTTTTATACAAAAGTGTAAGTTAGTATTCTCCGGCTGATTTGTTCCTGTATGATTATTAACAACAGGAGTGTGCCCGCCAGCAGGAGCTACTGTAAGTACGTGTGTATGAACGCCATCGCTACTCGTTACATTGTCATATGCTACCCCGTGTGCAAGATACATCCACCCCCCTGTACCTGGATCAGCTATACCGATAGCATCCCCAGCGTAGTGACTATGGATACCCGACGAAGAAGCACTTGCTGTGTGCCCATGCGCTGCTACGGCCTGAGCAGTATGCCCGTGCGTTCCAACTTGCGAGGGATTCACCACTAACGGGCTAACGCCTTTGTTATTTTTAGGGAAAAGAACAACAGGGGTACGAAAACGCCCTGCTACTGATCCAGGGAAAATAGGCTCTAGCAAAGCGCCTAACGCAGGATATTTGGACGTTAGGTACTCTGTAGTGTCCGCTGTAGTTGCTCTGCAAGTAAGATACCCAGTAGGCGCAGTGGCAAACGGCCACATCATTATTTCACCGACTGGCCTTCCACCACCATCAACATGCGCGTACGCAGTTTCATCCGGGCGTACCATAAGAATTTTTCCGCCATCTCCTACGAGAGAAGGCGGCATTCTTTTATCAATCTCGGCCAATATACGGCCGTCTATAACAGCAGATACCCATTGTGGCCCAAGTGACGCGCCAACCGCCGTAAGGAGCAAACATGTAAATATAATTAATCTTTTCATAAAACTACCTCTTAAAGTATGTAAGTAAAAGACATTTTCAGTGCGTCGCCAGCCGCCCAAATCCAAGGCAAAGCGCCATCAATATAATCAAGACTCCCAGGCAAAGCAATCTCGAAATATGCTTGGCCGCTAACTATTAAGGCAAATCCTACGGCTGGCATCCCTGAAAGATCAGTAAGAAAAACAGGAAAAGCCTGCGTTTCGCCTGTCTCTGTTTCTGGTGTAATTGGTAATGAAAAACGCCACCGACCAGAACCAAAGGTTGTAGTGCTTCCGATAACCAAGCTAATAAGTACTGAAGCTTTACCGCCAGATCGAGTTGACTCGCCTAGCAGGACACCATTACCGATAACCGGGTTACTTACGCTAGCTGTCCAAGAAGGATTGTAAGCAACACTCGGGTAGTCGATAAGCGGCTGCTCTGGAATTATTGCATTAAAGCTTATTATGTCCAATTCATCCAAACCGCTTGCTGGAGTAGTAAGAGTTACGACACTCGCCGCGAGTTGACTGTTAAGCGTGTAATCTTCATTAAGACGCATTTTGCGTGAATTAAGGAAAACAAGAATGTTAGCGGCTCCAGCAGCTTCTGTCATAGAAAAGTTAGTTTGCCCCGCTGTGGCGGTGTGCTGGTCCTGCGACATAGAATCAACTCTAGCCCCCGCCATGACTATACCAACAGCATCAGCGGCAGCAGTAATAGCTGAAGCAGCGGCTTCCTGAGAGGCGCTAAGATTTATAGCTACCTGTGCAGCAGAAGAAACTACTGTAGCAGCTAACGGCTCGACTATAGACCTATCACTCTCAGCAGAAGCAGCAGCGCTTGAGGCTTCGGCAGCGCTGCTGGCTGCTTCTTGGGCTAACTGCTCCATGTAGCTTATGTCTAAAACTACTATCCAATATCCAGAAGTTAAGTCTGTATTAAAACTAGCAGCAGACGTATGCGCCGTTATACACCTGTACCAATTTCTGTTAGGTGCTATTACAATATCTTTTAACCGGTAAACTGTATCAGTAACCCATGGCCCCCGCCAGTCCGAAGTTGAGCTACCGGAGTCGATTATTTCTTGCATTTGCTGTAGAAGCATTATGCATTTATCAAAAGACTGTTCAAGTTTTTCAAGGTTAACGTACCCTTCAGCGCCCCACTGCGTCGGTTGGGATAGCGGAGCCTCGGTAAATATAGCTAATAATCCGTTTTGTATAGAAGGTATAGACACCGTAACAACGCCGCCTATTTGCGGCAAAGCATTTTTAACTACCGTGTAGTCAGTATTTCTATCCAGCTTTAGATATTCACCATTTTCGTCAACATGTGAAACAGCTATGTCTATCTCTTCCAGTATACGGAAGTCAAAAGAATAATCGCCAACTCCTGTATACTCGTATTTTACTATCCTTGGTATATTCTCAACGGTCATTATAAACCCTCGCTGTTCAGCTCAATTGCTGTTCTAGCTTCTTCGTATTTAGCTCGTAACACCGGATCGACGTTTATCATATAATTTTTTATAGCGTCTTTACGCATCCGATACAGCCCTTCTATACGCATTTTCTGTATCTCAGGAGGGTATTTCTTAAACTCAGAGTCTTTAAGTAACCCACCTATTACGTCTCGCATTGGTGGAACTTCATCCAGTCCATTTTTAACATCGGCTTTTATACCCCTACCGACCATCACGCCAAAATCAGATCGTTGTTGAGTATTTAACTTTAAATTGATACCTTCATGAGTAAATTCTTTAGGTGTAATCTCTCCAGGATCGACTCCTAATTCAATAAGCTTATTAGCTACTATATCATTTTTTGAAGGTCTTGTCAAGAAAGGATTTACAATTGAGAAAGGAACACCTCTTGGAACGAATTGCGGATCACCAAAAGCGTTTGGGCGTATCGGGAGTTCTTTTGATAACCCCCATATACGTTTGTGTATATTTTCAAGCAACCCTTCAGCCATACGGTATTTTTCATCAAAAGCCATCGTATTAGTTTGAGCTACAAGATTAGGAACCACCATAGACGCGGCCATTTTTGTAGCCTGTTTTCCTAGCCCTTCATAATCACCACTCATAGCCCCTTCAAGCAGCCAATGAATATGTCCGAAAACGTCGAAGAAAGAATTATCTCCTATAGTCTGCAAAAAGGGAGTTATCGTTACCGACGCAATTTCCTCTATCAAAGCTTGATCGTCCGGGTCAGCTTGATTCAAAGCGTTTATAGCATCTGCGTAATTGGTCATCATTCCGAGCACACTTCTCGCAGGTTCAAGTCGCTCATAAGAAAACCAGTTATCTCCTACACGTATAGAATAAGGAGGCTCTTGAAACTCCGCTTTTAGTTGCCCTTTTTCTGTAGCTAAATCGCCGCGCCCCGTAACTCGGTCGGACATTACACCGACAATCGACGCAGGAAGAAGAGTTCCTATTGCCATCTTCGCCCTAGCTAAATCTCCTTTTGGGGTATTTCTAACAAAATCGCCAGTTATAAAATCATTAAAGAAGTTGCCAACAAATGATTTTCCTACCCCCATTTTAACTATATTGACAGGAGTTCTGAAGAAAGGAACAAGCAAATTTATACCTGGAGCGCGTAAAGCCTGTTCTACTTTACCCAAACTCCCTTCGAGTTTTTTAGTAAAAGTATACAGACTTGCCATGTCCATAGCCTGTTCTACCATTCGTTCGTCGGGGTTATTACGCATGGCCTGATACACTGCTTTTGCATCCTCCGCGCCCCCACCAGCAGAAACAGCTTTTCTAGCCGCTTCCTGGTTTATCGTCATACGATAGTTAATAAGCTTGAATGCTTTATCTTCTTTAAGCAACGCCTCTCCTGGAAGCCTTATTATATTTCCGATATAATCAGTAAAACTACCTAATGCTCCTGTTAGTCCAAGATTATCAGAAGTTATTTGCGGTTTTACTTTCTGTCTAGCGAGTTCATGCATTTCAAGCAATTCTTCTGGCATATTTATATCGTGCTTAGAAGCTCGTCCAACTGCTACACGAAAAACGTCTGCAACGCCGCCTACTAATCCAGCGGTCATCGCATTAGCTTGTTTAAGTTGAGAAGCAAACTCTGTTTTAGCTAACGGATTAAATATCGATCTAGCCCCCGCGCTTAACGCAGCGATATACTGCTCTGAAGGGCGCAGCGCTACCATTGAAGCATTAGAGGTTATATTAACCGCGTGTGTTAACGGTCCAGATAATATCGAGTTTACATATACTTCATAAAGCGCGTCATAAGCTTTTCCCGCACCGTTAGCAATTTTCGTTTGCCAAGCTCTAGGAGCTTTTTCAAGTAGCCTTGTAAGCTGTCTTGGATCAAGTTGTTCATCCGAAGCCATAGCTCTAATAGACTTCAAAAAACGAGAGTCAGTATCAGGGCTATCTATCATGTCTCTTACCTGCTTATACATTCCACGATTCGTATCAGCTTGGATACGAAAAGAGCGAAGAAGCCTTCCAGCGTCAGACGCTACTCCTGAAGTTTTCTGCATAACAGCTAGATTTAAGAAAAATGCCTTATTCGCGGCAGCTATATCAATCGGGTCTTTAGATACCTCTGCTCTGCGGGCATACATCCTGAAAGTATTTCCGGTAGCCATTAATCCTTGTCGAATAGCGAAGGCTTGCTTATCATCGAAATTAGCCGTTCTCCTACCGAGTAAGTCTTCGAGAAGTTCTACCTGCGCACCAGCTTTTACGAAAGCTTCAGTATGAGGCTTGCCAACCTCATTCTCAAAAACTTTCGAATAGTGTTTTGTTACCTGATCGAAGAATACATCTATCTCTTGTTGAGTATTCAACTTAGAAATATTTATATTAAAAGCTTGTCCAGGAACCGCATTAGACTTGAGAGTAGATTGTATAAATTCATGCTCCTGTTGCGATTTTCCCCACACTACCATAGGCGCTGAAGGGTCGCCAAACGCTTGCTTATACACGTTTACCTTATTTATCGTAGCTTTAAGGTCTACTGCATTCATTAACTCCGCTACTTTTTGATCTTGAAGATGGTTTTGCAATTCTTGAAAAGACGCCATATCCCCACGATCAGCTTTTTGCGCTAACTGGCCTATATTAGTTAGCTTATCGGGATCATAAGCGCCATCTAAACCGAGAAGTTTTCCTACCCCTTCTTCCCATACTCCTGTATTTTTTACTTCGCCGCTCATTTCTTGTATCTTTTTTGCTTTCATCCCCTCTTGGAATACCTTAGCAGCGCCTATTCCGAGAGTTACAGTCGGGTCTGTGGCTAAAGAAATTCCTGTTGCTACAACCGGCTTCGACCACTCTGGCAAACTCTGCATGTGTGTGTCAACTGTAAGCTTACCATAGTCAGGATGCTCTTCTCCTAAAACCGGAAATAGCCTATTCATCAAGGCTTTACCAGACACTTTAAAAGCGTGAGCGGTATTGTCTGCTAATCCAGTATTCGGATACTCTTTATCTGCTATAGGGGCAAGAGCCGCGTCGCCAAGAGCTTGTAATGGCGAAGTAGCCCAATCCAGAAAGCCCATTACGCCTGTAGATTTCTTCTTCTCTTGAGCTGTTGCTCCTGCGCTTGGGGGGTTAGCAACGTCAGGTATATTTTGACTACCTTGTAGTTGTTTTTCTTGTGGCTTAATCATCTGTGTATCTAATTCCTGTATCATACTATCTATAGAATTAGAATTATTTTGTATAGCTGCACGATGCTCTACGTATAGATCATCTCTTGTAATAGGCTGGAGAGTGTTCATATCAATCCCTTATGTTTATATCTTCTGTGTCTCTGAGCATTGTCATGTACGTTCTTGCGAGAAAACTCTTTTCGTCATATTCAGCTTTACTCATTTTACCAGAAGCCCTGTCTGCCTGTATCTTGGCTAGTAGGTTGCGAAGATCAGTTTTACTCTCTGGTCTAACTCCATCATAAAGAGGCTGAAGCGCAGAAACGCGAACTTTAACAGTAGAATATTCCTTATTAACAGATTCTTTAGCCTTTGCGTGAGCTTCTGCTGGTCCCATGCTACTGCTATACTCGTTGAATAAACGACGATAAGATTGATTCGCCATGTATTCTAAAGCCCTCCCTTGATCGGTAAGACTGTTACCCATTATGTCTTTCCCCCCAGGGATAATAGCACTTATCATATTCTTTGCGTCTTTCAGCCTATCGGAGTTTCCTTCTTTACGTAATGATATGGCGTCGTTTAAAAGATTTATTCTGTCTTGTCGTTTTAGACCAGGAGAGTTATTTATTAACTGTATTACACTGCTACCGTCATCGGCTATAAAATTAGAACTTTCTGTATCTATTATTCTGGAACTTATTTCAAAGTATTTCGATGGGTCTGTTTTTTCGTCTTCTCCAGCGATCATCCGTCTATTCGCTTCCATATATGAACGCGCGTCGCTTTCAGATATTTCTTGCCTAGCTACCTTTTGCCAAACATCATATCCTGACAACTGCTTCTTACCTTGATAAAGATCCATGTGGAGTAATGCGGCATTCGTATTCTGAACCCTTGTAAGCATTTTTTGCTCTTGCCGCTCACGATGATCGTAGTTTTGCGTAAAGTTCGATATCTCATTATTCTCCCATGCGAATATTGCTTTATCTAACTTAACCAAAGCGTCAGCAGGAAGTTCTTGTCTCCCTATTACATCACGAAAAACTTTTGCGTCCTCCAGACCTTCACCGATTTTATAAACACCTTTCTCGTCTACTTTTCCACGGCCATTAAGATACACTTTTTCTGCCGCTGTAAGTAGCTCATGTTCCCAAGCAGAATTAGCTTGATCTAATTCATCTACTTCAAACGTGCTGAAAAAACGTTGTTTAAGTTTACTGGCAGTATAGGATTCTTTTCCATCTGGTCCTTTCTGCATAGACCCAAGAGCGTCAGGAGGGTATGCGTGAATTTCCTTTCTTATAGTTTCACGTTCAGCTTGTCTTAAACCCGTATCTAATTTTGCTTTTTCACTAGTGGAATGGCTAGCTGCTTTAGATAGGTAACTTTCTTTTATATCAAAAAAATCCATAACCGCTTTCTGTCTAGCAGCAGGAGGAAGATTCTGAAGTGAAGATCGCATTGTATCTTCAAGTTGTACGCTAAAATCCTTATATCCGTCTATAGCAGCTATACCCTTTTTAGACAGATATCCAGGATTTTTATCGTCACCGTTAAATAGGCTCAGAAGATTCTCACGTAAAACCAACTCTTCTTTCTTTGCTTTTACTGTATTTATTGTATCTGTATACTGCTCAGTAGCTCTATGTAAAGCCTGCATCCCATCGGCTACAGCTTCTGGAGATATTAACGGGCCTCTAGCTATAGCTGTAGTATTAGTGTTCGCAGTCAGCTCTCTTGCTTGTAAATTAGGAGCATCGAAGTCACCAAGAACAGCTATATTTATTTGACCTAATCCACGACGAACATTAGGAACGCCACTTCCAGTATTCAAATGAATTGCTGCGCCTTCGTAACTGCCAACAGCTCGCCTACTTATGCTGTCGCTTAACCCTTTAGTCTCTATCGTTCCTTCAATATCGTTAGTCATTACTTATCCTCAAGCAGACTATAAGAGTCTTCCTTCTCTTTATTTTTTATGTAACTGCTCCCGATTGACGTTCCCGCTCCGAAAATACCACTCCAAAAAGCACTTGATCCAGCCCAAGATTGCGCGTCGGCTTTTTGAAGTCCTGTTGTCATAGTTTGAGAAGCTGCTACAGTAGTATTATATTTTATTGCACTAGCGTCTATCGTTCCTTGAGCTATTGCACCAAATCCCCCGACTACTGCTCCAGTAAGATTACTCTGTTCAAGAAGTCTTCCTTCAAAAGTTATCTTTTGCGCTTCCTGATTACCTTCCCAACGAGACAAAGCCGCAGCGTCCATAAGTTTTGCATACTGGATATCGGCTCCACGGCGGACAATAAATTCTTCCATCGCTTGCTGCTCTTTAGCGGCGTTTATAGAATCAGCAGGAGTATCTTGATTTATAATAGCTCCAGAAGCGGCTTGATTTACTTTTATATCCCCTATAGCTTGTTTATGCATCCGGTCAAGCTGTTTCAAATCTAGTCCAGCCGCTTCAGCAGTGAGCGAAGCCTCATTCTCTAGCAAACTGGCTTCATAGTCGCCCATGAAAGAAGCTCTTTCAGCATTCATGTCCGTTAATGCACGAACTTGAACATTCTGATTCTCTGCTATGGCGACGCCAAGATTAGCTTTTAACATAGCCATAGCCATAACAGACTTAGCGTTTGCTGCCCCCGCCGCGTTTATGGCTATAGAGTTAGCAAGGGCTGTAGTAGAAGTGATACTAGATTGACTATCGCCTTGATTCTTTCCTGCTATAGCGCTATATATATAAGGAGCGGCTTGAATAAGCGCCCCGACCCACCAAGCCATGTTATATCTCCGATATGTATAGTAAGTCAGTAGTTCCTAAAACAGTCAATGGAAGTGGTAAATCCTGCTCTATTACGACTCGCTGTATCATAGAAGCTTCTGGATTGGTATCTGATTCTGTAAAATCTACAGGTATAAATCTAGTAGCTAAAGGAATAGGCTCGTCATCTTGAACTAATGGATTAAGAAATGGCACGTAAGTATACCGTATTTTACCAAAAGCGTTTTGTATACCAACTCTCATACCAGAGCTATCTTTTAATGATATTTTAGAAGATATAACTCTTGTTTCCATAGAGTGCGAATTACCGTCTTCCAGAGTAACAGCATTAGACGTAGGTATTAAACGACTTGTAAATGGTAAACCAACTACAATGTAGTTGAAATTTCTATCAAGAGTTATAGACCCGCCTGTTACAACTTGACTAGTGTGAGGTCTTCCGCCAGCTAGGATAGAAACGGTTTTTCCTTCTAAATGACCAAGGCCAGTAACGGTTGATATCGGGGTTCCTGAATATTCGAGAAAACTATCAAGAAATCTTCCATCAATAGCCGAATCACTATCAAATTGAGGCGCTTTCATCTCGACGTACCATTTAGTTACGCCTCCTATAACTCTTTCAACAACGCAAAAAAGATCAGTTTCGTTGCTCCCTGGTATAGCTGTTACCGCAAGAAATTTTCCGTCTGTAGTATGCCTGTGCCACCCGATAACGTTATGCTCTCGCTTCATCGTAAGAGCGATCAAAATACCGTCATCACGAACAGCCCATATTATACCGTGTGGAGTTTTTTGATAGGTCCAGTCAACTATCTTGTTTTTTGCTGTTAGATGGGGGGCAAGCACAGATAAATCAACAACGTCATAGGAGTCAGTTGCATAGTCATAAACGAATTGATTTACTACTCTGCCTAACAACTCAACAAAGATAGTGACTGGACCAATCATTATAGGCTTTAACGGCTCCGATCCTTGACGCGTATGCCTATTCATCTTGAATGACTTAAAAGAAAGAGGCTCCGAACCGCTCCCTTTTATATCCCATTCGTCGCCTAATGTTCCTACGAGCAAAGCTCTAGCAGTATTCATCCAGGCTATAGCATTTTGTGAACCTGAGTTCATCGTTAATGTAACTGCATCATCAGCTACTATCGGAGAAGACACGCCCATATCTTCAAAATTAGCCGACTTCGAAAACCATAATGTTTGTGGCCTATTTTTTGTCGCCGCGTAGCAAATACGCTGTTCGAAAAAGCCAACTTTACTAGGCCAGTTATCCGGGTCAGACCATCCACTAGCACCAGTTGGCATCGAAGTAAACGCGACTTCCGTAGCGGACCATGAATTATGAGCTAGGCGCTTAAAATCAAGAGGCTTTCTATTAGGCTGCGCTAGTTTGACAAAATCGTTCATCTGGCTATAATCCATAGACCAAATATCAAGAGTACCGGAAAACTCAAACACATAAGGAACCCCAGGAGTTGAGCTTTCGACTAGACCACTGGATGTAACAAAAGCAACTCTAGTATTTCCATTATTATGTTTAAAAAATAATAGCGCGTAAGCTTGAGAACGACTAAATACAAATGGAATTAGGCGAGGCCGTACATTCGTAACAGCGCCGCCTAATAAGCTCGTAAGATTATATAAGAATTTTGTCCCTGAACGGCGGGTAGCCGGTCCTTGCGGTAAAGCTGTCATATTTAACATCTCATGACAGCCATTTATAAACCGTGAAAAATCTATTTTCTCATGGAGTATATCACCTAATTCACCGGCTGTGAAATTTCTCTTATGCGGTCTATATAATTTTCTAGCCATAGAATAAAGTACCAGTTTGATCCGCTATTACGAACGTGTCATACTCTAAATCCTGATCTTGGTAGTCATCGCCGCAACCTATATTGGAATCGATAAGCTTTGCGTCACTCAAGAGATACATTGCGCTCTTTTCATTTGCTATTTTTACATCCTTATCCCCTGTCAGTGGCATAGCTAGGCCAGCCGCTATAGCTGTAGACAACGCTAAAACGAAATAAGGTGGAAATAATCCAGTCTTATCCACGTACCGAGTATACCTAAGTATTGGCATAACACCCATAACTGATATCATACTAAAAGGGATTATGATATCTCTTCCTTCAACTGACCAGCGGTTGGGCTTACCTAGACGAGGGGCTAATCTTCGAGGAACAAAACAATCCGAAGGCATCCCATATCTTACGCCTTCTGGATGTTCTTCTGCCTTCTTTTTCAGATACACAGAAGCTCTAGCAAAAGTCCAGTCATGAGCTGATACGAGCCTGTCACGGATATTCTCGTATACCCTTTTTGATATCCTCCCGGAAGCAGGATCATCCTCAGTTAGAGAAAAATCCCTCAACGACGCTTTTCCAAGAGTATTAAGAGCAAGATTGACTATTTCTATTTCAGAGTACAAGGCTATCAGTCTCCGCTGAGTAGTTCGTCCAGCGCATTATCCTGCGGCAGTGCTGGCTTGTCTTTAGAAGAAAACTCAACAGCTATTCCACTTTCATGAAACTTTTTAGTCTTCTTATTTTTATACTCCATAGCAGTAGGAATAGGAGCAGAAGACATGCCGATTGGCATAGCGGGGCTTATCCTATCGTGCATAATCTTCTCAACGATAGATTTACGATCCTCCCCGGTTAAATCTTCACCTGTTCGTTCCTTGTAATAGTCGATCATCGGCTCAAGAGGAACGATATCCTCCATAAGAACAGCCTCGGTTATTACATTAAAGTCAATGTCTTTAGCGTTTAGAGAAGACATAGGAGCGAAGTTCGTAGGTACTTTAGTGAAGAAATCAGTATCACCGGCATCATACCATTTAATCTTCCCAGAGTCAGTTCGGGTCTGCCCTGGTTTCAAGGCTATACATTTTACTCGTTTCATATTATATAGCCTCCACTTCTTCTTCCGCTCGAACTATCTCATTCAGCAGACATTTGACGTTTACTTTTTTCGTAGTTTTCGCAGCTTCGAAATAAGCATTTCGGATTGCGGTAACAGCGGTAAGAACAAGAGCCTTCGTCGCGGTATCTAACGAAGTATAGTTCTCGTTGTTTGTGACTGCTATTGGCATGGTTTAAACCTCCAAAAAGTGACGAGCTTTTACACTCGTCACTTAATAAACTATTAACAGGCTATTAACAGGCTAATTATTGATTCGTTTGCCCTTCGTGTTCCTGCAAGCAAGCTGTCCACGTCCCGGCAGACGTTGAGCCAGTAAGCGCGATAGCTACATACTGCAAAATGTTTTGCGGAAGCGGCACTGCATATCCTGCGTTTAGCACGGCAGAGTCTACAACATGAGTTTCGAGCAACGTATCAGCAGCCGATGTGGCCTTGTGGGATATCGTAAACCCTGTTGCGCCAGCAAGCCCGCTTCCTTTTATAACGATTTGCGGCTTATTACCATATCCGCTTTTAGTATTTGGCAACTTGACTACGGTAGGCGAACCGTTGTGTGCCAAGTTATCCGCGAAGATACCTTTTGAATCCATTATCATATTACTATCTCCTTGACTACATGTGTAGTCAAAAATATTAAGCGGTGAGCACCGCCTCGGTGTGAACGATAGCGTCGCAACGCTCTATCGGACAACCAGAAATATTGAGCTGGTGCTTAACGCCGAAAAGATCGTCGAAACCGAGAGACATATTAACCTTCCGGTTAGCCATCTTCAACATACGTGTGTACACTGGACGACTCATGAAGAATACCGGACGAACACCCTTGAGCGAAGGAAGTGCGCTGGTGGCATCGATCATCGCATCACAGAAAGTGTTGATCGTAGCCTCATCCATCGCGGCAGTAAGCTGGACGTTAGCGATACGAACAACATACCTCCAATCAGCAATAGCCAAACCTTGCTGTACGCGGTAATGCGTAGCGTAACCACGGAAGACCTTTCCGTCAGCGTCGCGAAGATCAATTTCACCAAGGTCATTTACCTCAATACCCGCATTAGGCGCGGATTCGGGGTAAATACCAAAAACGCCAACATCAACACCAAGACCAAGAAGCCAGATAGAACTCTGAACGTCTGCGGACGTACCTCCAGCATCGAGAACATGGTACATGCCGAAAGTATTAGACGCTGGCTTGTCAGAAGGATTACCAAGAACGTCATACCGTGGAGAAAGACCGAAGAATTTTTCAGGAGAATCCCCGTAGAACATGGTTGTAGCCAAGTCCTGATTGATACCTTCAGTGATGCGACGATCTTTTCGAAGACGAAATGCCGCAACATCACCAGATTTTCTTGCAACGATAAGGTCGCACTCAGAACGATTTTCGTACAGCCCAACAGTATCGCTTACCTGGATACTAGAGCTATCCACCGGCAAGATACCTTTATTGAGTCTACGCCAAGTCCCTTTCGGAATACTAGCGTCCATCAAATGGACATGCACGTCTTTTTGGTTACACTGCGTGAACGGCATGTGAGTAGCCAGATCATTCGTCTGGTTCAAAAGTTCAATTGCATTTTTAAGAAACTTGCCATCCGGTCCCAAGTCCTTAGTGAGATTTGCTACTGTCGGCCAATCGCCAGCAGAGGGATCATACACCATGTTAAAACCTCCAAAATATTTTGACTACGATGTAGTTATTTTTTAGGCGCTTGATTCGGATACATCTCATGCGCCAAATTTACCTTTTGAGTAGGCTGCTCTGTTGTCGGTTTAGCCGATTTTAGGACGCCACTCTCTTTCATGGTTTTACCGAGATTATAAAACAAGGAAACGACGATAGGGTTCATCATCGCATATCCTGATTCTGGAGACTTCAAGAACTTCGAAAGCTCAAGTTTACCATCAGGATCAGCGAAAGCGAGTACTCTGTTAGCGAGATTCAAATTTTCTTGCTTTGATTCTCCCCAAACTTTATAAAGCTCATTCATCCCGGCTTTGTGTTTTTCAACAACAGCAGCCATCTCAACTGTTTTAATCTCTTGGAACTTAGCTAACGCCGCATCAAACTGCGGTTGCGTCATTCCAGTTTTTACAGCCCAGTCCCCAAGTTCTTCAGGAACACCGGAAGGTAACACCATCTTCTCAGGAACAACAGGAGCCTCTTTAACGCTTACAAGAGCCTTTGCTAAGTCCTCTATAGAAGAAATGGATTTTATTTTGTCATGCCCTCGAAGATCCTCGGGTAACGACTCCCTCCAGTCTACTACAGTCCCACTAGCCCCTTCTGGCTGTTGGCTAGGAGTAGCCGCAGCAGCTCCCGCACCTTCAGCGCCACCGGCTCCAGCAGCACCACCACCACCGGCTCCAGCTCCTTCGCCTTCTCCGGTATCAAAATTGTATAGGTATTTACTCCATTCCGTATAAAGCTTTTTCATACTTGACCCCCTCAAGCATAAGTTCATGATATATGGTAGGGTCTATACTATCTAGTATCTCTTTTATTTGTCGTCCAACAAGCCGCCTACCCTCAGCGTGAAGAACCTTTTCTTTTTCAGGATTAACTACGTCATAGAATCCACACCACTTAAAAATCTCACGTATGAAAACTCTTGTGTTTCCATCACGCATTGAAAGCTCTACTGATGTTATAAATTCATCATAACATTTCTGTTGCAAATACGCAAGTCTTTTTTCTTTCTCATGCATATCATCGACTGACTCTAGGTCCTGATATTCTTCATCAACTGTTTTCATAATAGCATCCCTTCGCTACTAAACTGTTCGGATAGATTTGCTCCAGCTTCAGACATATCTTTTGTCGTAGAAGCTCGTTGCGCATTTAACTCTTCTCGGAGCATAGCATCTTGCGCCCCCTCTGCTTTTTGCTCTTTTCGCGTTAACTCAGCTTGCCTATTCTTTCTTATACTAGCAATTTGTGCTGGTGAATTTAGCCGCCTAGCTGGAACTCCATTTATATCAGCAAGTTCATAAGCAAATCCGTCAAGGTCTGGTATATCCATAACCTCTGGCTTGTACTGAGCTATCGCGCCTACTATCTGCAAGAAATTCTGGAGCGGGCCAGCAGTCATAGCTTTCATCATTTGAGCTAGAATAGACGTAAGCTCTATTTCTACGTCGATATTTTGCTCTCTGAACTGCTCAGGCCACGGAGTAAACTTACCCTTACGTTCAAGAATATTATAACTTCTTTGAACAGTTGGAACTATGCCCTCATAAAAAATTCTATCGAGAGTAGGACTCAAACGAACGAAACGCTCTCCTGAAATTTCTTCGACTTGCCTTGCTTTTAGCGGCGAAGCGTTAGGATCACGCGAAGCAGTTAAAAATACGTCATTATAAAATAGTTTTTTCAGTATTTCCTCAAGTTTTTCTTCCTGGAGTGCGGCAGACGTATGGTCAAAGCTAGTATCATAAGCTTTGGAAATTATATCTTCCTTGTTTATGTAATAGTTTATCGCATCAGGATACGTTTTTACCTGCCCCTTCATGTGTACAGGAGCATTCAAAGGAGGGCGAATCGACTTATGAAATGAAATAGCAGAACTTTTAACTACCTCTTGTAGTCGTTTTATTATTGGTATAGCCTCCATAGAAGGAGATACACCGTATTCGTCAGTTCCAATTACGTCGTATCGAGTAGTAGGATAAGGAAATTCATTACACCCTTCCACTCTCAAAAACTCAGGATACTTATTTTTCTTTGGTATCTTCGTATTTACCCCGCCATCATATTTACTATCTGCTTCACAGAGCAGTATATAAAAGCGGGTAAAAGGCATGTCCATAAACTTCTCAGGTACTACACCCTCTACAACAGTATACCAATAATCCAAGCTACCGTCTTTCTTCTCATACTTATCAAGCATACTCTGAGGAAGGCTGTCACCAAACTTCTTATATAGCTGATAAAAGTTCATGAAGACTGTACGATATAGTCTATCTACTTTACCATTATCGTCTGTTCCTATGGAGTACTCTCCAAAAGTAAGAACGCTATACTGTAAAGGATTTTTTATATCCCCTTCGCCAACGAACATCGAGCCAGTAGCGAATCCAACTATCTCAGTATAATACGAATTTACTGTATTATAGAAATTGGCTCGACGCATCTCATCATACAGAGTTTCTTTCCTCTCAGCGAGGATTACTTGAAGTTCTTTTACGCCTCTTAGTTCTTTATTTCTAAATTTTATGTCTATCCAAGGACGCGTGGATGGGGTTATTCCTTCTTTTAAAAAAGACACAAAAACCCCGAAGGCGCTTTTACCTTCAGAGTTAACTATTTTAGAAGATGTAAGAACACGTTTTACCGGCTTGCTTCCGGTATTGAACATACCCCTACCAGGCAAAAGCCATTCAGCTATTTGCTGACCTTCTTCTAACCACGGCTGTTGATTATTTTTTAACTGTTGGTATTCATTTAGCCTAGCTGCAACAGTAGCGCCATCAGCATCATCAAATTTCATTTGGCGCTTCCTCCAAGTAAAGATGTTATAGCATCAGGATCATCATCGTCTGATAAAGAGGTTAAAATAGTTCCTAACACGCCTTTACGCTTGATATCCTCAGCCGTTATTGCTTTTGACATTTTTTCTTTTATAGCCTTATTCTCAGCTTCATAATCTATAACATCAACGCTCGTCGGTTCTGGTGGCGTAGACGCAAGCTGCATCGCTTGCTGTTGTTCGATCATCGACTTTGTGATAGCTTGTGACTGAGCTAGGTAGGCCAGCATCGGCTCCATCATAGCGCCAACATCCGGTCCCTGCGTTTGCTGTGGTAACTGAACAGTAGTATTAGAAGATTTTCCTTTTCCACCCATTACTACCCTCCTAAAACATTTTCAACGCCGCCGAGCTTATCTTCATCATCATCTTCCTCTAAACCGAAAACAGCTTTTGACTTTACCGCCTCGCCGGCAGGAGGTAGCACAGGAATTTCTTCTGGTATAACTCCTTCACCTTCTACCCCCCTAACAATGTCTAAATTCCATTTGTTAGTTCCGGAACCCCAGATTTTTTCTAGCTCAGATAAAGAACGGTCGTCCTGTTCCGACCAAAGAGTAGCAAAAACGCTATTTACTCGTTCTTTTTTCTGCTCCTCGGTGAGCGAATAATCCGCTCCAGATACTTTTGCGTACCCCATTTCTTCTGCTACTTGGGTATTGACCTTATCAATAGCCGAATTAGCAGCAGCAAACTTAGCCTTATACATACTGTCAATCCTACTTTCAGCGGCTTTTTTATCTGCTGCAGCTTGCTGCTCTTTGCGGATAGCTTCATAATCCGGAGCTTCTGGCATTTCGAAAGTTGGCATTTTATATGCTCTACCACCTCCGCTATGCTGTTTTGGTTGTGACCAAACTCTACCTTCTCCTTGACCATATGTAAGATAATGGTAGTCTGGTTGAAGCCCAGACGCGGCTACGTCTGGATACATCTCAAGGTATCTTTGTCCTTCTTCTGTTTGCGCCGGTCCTTTTATTGAACCTCCGCCGCCACCTTTTCCGCCCATTTTGACTACCTCTGTAGTTAAAAACTTATATGCTTGTGTTATGCGTAAGACCCCCCAGAGCCACCTTGACCTTGAGCGCTACCATCGCTACCTTGCGAGTTTCCGTCTGGACCGCCAAAACTACCGCCTCCACCAGAACCACCGCCACCAAGATCACCGAACACCCCATCATACTCGCCGTAAGGGTCGCTATCGTCAAGCAAGCTACCAAAAACACCGTTTACGTCAACTCCGTAAACCCCTGTTTGATCATCTCTTGCTCTACTTGACTTGCTGGTACCAAGGGCGTCCCCAATAACACCGTAGTCAAGAGAATCTTTAACTTCTGAGTATGTAGTATAACCTGTTACAGGGTCAAACGTAGCCAAACCAGCCGCTATCGCAGCAGCCATAGCCATAGCTGTATTAGCGTCTACATTCTCCCCTTCATAACCACGGCCTTCACCAGTTCCACCACCTTCGGTATTATTCTGCTTCTTTATTGGCGTAGCTTTTCCACCAGCAGGTAAAGGCTTACCTGGCATTATATAAGATACTTGACCACCTCCACCACCTTTACCGCCCATACATGCTCTCCGAAGTTAATTTACTCAAGTATCCGTCTACATACTTCTTACTCTTCGCATTATAGAACATTTTATCAACTTTGTCAAGTACTTTAAATCCTACACGCTTAATAAATTTTATTGCCAGCCTATTGTCAGCAGGCGTCAACCCTATAAGCGTTGTTAAGCAATCTCCTGTCTGTTCCGATTTCAAATTAAAATGCTGCTCTGCTCCTTCTCTGGCTATCTGTACCGCTATAGGACCATGATAAATAGGGTGTATACTAAAATGCACTTGGGCTGCAAGTCCTCTGAAATTATTTAACATAGTTTCAGCGGCTATTTTTCTCTTTTCTGCATCCCACATAACAAAACACGCGTTAGTCTTGTCCGCTAACATCTCTTCTACATCTCTAAGAGAAGGCTCTGCTACCTCTATCATCCTAGAACGTAACAACCCGCTCGTTTTCATGTCCTTCCAAAAATTAACTACCCTGTAGTCAGAAAAATCTTTTACATGAGAAAGGAAAAATCTATTAGCAGTAACCATGTTAGCACTCCTTATTAAGATAGTTCATAGGGTCATACTCATTCTCTTGTTCCATAGCCCTTCTTAAAATGTCTAGAGCCTCTTCAACACTTCCGGCTCTTGACATGTCTTCTTTAGTACTCAACATCTCAGCCCCACCGCCAGCAAATGTAAGAGCAGTAGCGTCAGAGCTATTAGGAGAACCACCTATCATATCGGCAATCTTCTTTTTATCCATCAGTTTAATTCTATTTCCAGCATCAGACTTATCAAGAAACTGATTAGTAGACTCCTTTAACAACCGATCATCATCAGGAACAGACCCCCACGGCAACCAGTTCTTATACTCTAAATACATATATGCACGCTTATTAGAGCAAGATGGTTTAGGCGACTTACCATTGAACCATACTGGAATAACAACATGCTCCAATCCAAGCGCTCGTAGCCTAGTAATAACCCCCTCCCCCTGTCCCGCGTCTATATAAATATACTTAGGCTTGTCTTTCTGATACTCTGAGAATATAAAATCTGACTGATATATAGAAGTCTTGTTAGTTATCAACTGCGGCTTGAATAACCTTGGCCCCTGCCGTTTTACTAGCGCCGCAGGATCAGTTGTATAGCCTGGATCGTACCCATATATGAGTGGGTATTCTCGCATAGCACCATGAGATAATTTCCTCTCAAGTGCTAAATAATAATCTTCTGGCGTTATAAGAACATCCGAAGTCTTAGCAAAGAAGTTGCACTCCATCTCTCTATCATAAGACCCAGGCTCCTTCCTCTCCATCAGCATCCGCATCTGAGCTTGTTCTGCTTCTGTAAAAATACCAGTTTCAGAAGCCTTGAACATCATACTATTCCATTCAGGAAACTGCGGATCACTGCCGAGTTTGTAAAAGTCGAAGAACATATCAAGACCTTTAACAGTCCCAATAATAAGCGCCTTACCTTTACGATCCTGCATTGCTGGATATAGTACTTCATAAAACGCATACGACGCATTAGTCCAGGACGCCATCTCGTCCATAACTGAAGCATCGATATAAATACCACGTAACGCCTCAACGTTTTCTGACCCTACAAGGAAAAGCTGCGCACCGGTTGGTAAGTCTATCCTAAGTTCTGTTTCATTGAATCCTACGAGTTTACCAAAATTAGCAAGAAACGCTTTGAAGTAAGACCATACAACCCTCTTAGCCTGCTTCTGGTTGGGCGCTATATAATAACCGCGAAAGTCATTACCACCTTTAAACGCTTCTTTGATAAGCCAAATAGCTGCGGCTACTGTCTTACCAAAACGCCTATGACAAACAGCGGTAAGAAACCGATACCCCCAAAGACCTTGAAAAAGTTCTTCTTGGTGAACTCTAGCTTGAAAAGGAATTACAATTCGTTTCTTCTCTGTCATTGTAAAGTAACCTCTATAAGATTATCGTCCTTCTCATGCTGAAGCATCTTAGGTGAACGTGACTCTGCTAATGCTGCTGTTACTGAGTCACGCATTGTTATACTCTTAGGAGGTGCTTCAAAAGCAACCTGAATAAATGCTACATTACCTTGAGCCTGATTGTTGCTTGGCTCTTTTACATTATGATATGCTCCTAGCGTAAACTTAACCAAAGCAGCGGGCATCTTGTCTTTCAATCCGTTAGAAACATAGTGATCTTCTATCCTCGTAAGGGCGCGAATTACGTGATATACTGATTCTTCTGGATACTGTTGAGCGTTTTGTTCTTCACTATCCCACTTTTCAAGTACTCTTGTTATGTCTACAACTCGGTTGAACCCTATTGCGAGAGTTAAGCCCGGTACTGTTGGAGGGCTTTCCTCTTTTATCCTCATTTCAAAATACACATCAATTAATATTTTCAATAAATCAGGATCGTGCATTATTAAATTATTCATATAGAACCTCCTTTATAATATAATAGTACTATATCATTATTGTTGCGTAATGTCAACTACATGTGTAGTCAAAAATAAATTATAAAAAATTTTGGTTTAGTGTATGAGACTCTGTACACTAGAAAATTAGAATTATAAAAATATTTTGTTCTAGCGTATGAGACTCTGTACACTAGAAAATTTCTAAAAAAGTTTGTGATTGGATGTCACGTAATCTGGCAGCTTCGCGATTTTCCCCCACCCTTCGCTCACGACGCGAAAACGAGCCGCCTAAATTTTAACGCGACGCGCAACGCGCTACGCAACGCGCTACATACGACGCGAAAATGCTAGTGGACGGCTTGACTATATAATGGGTTGTTCGGCAACGAGCAGAATGCGTCCATTATATAATGGGCTGTTCAATCCAGGAAATGACTACATGTGTAGTTGAGCACAAGGTGTATGAGACTATGTACGCTGTGGCTAGAGGTGTACGAGATTATGTACGCTGAAGGTGTAGGGTGTACAGACTCTCATACGCTGTGACTGGAGGTGTACAGGATTATGTACGCTGAGGTTGTGAATAAAGAACGTTCACAGCGTATGAGAGTCTGTACACGAACATAAGTACATGATATTACTCGTTATCATGTTCGCAGAGGTCCACAAAGTACTCTAACTAACTGATATAATTGAAAATGTATGACATTCGTAACGTACTATAATTATTGAACATATAAGAATTGTGTTATGTGTGTTATGTTGACTATGATACTACGTGTAGTTAGGTATGCTCCTTAACTGCTTGATATCGTTGCGACATATAAACTATGTGTTATTTGTGCTATTTTAAATCGAAAAAGCTTTATATAAAGAGAAGAAGAGGAACATATAAGAATATTCTGCTAGCAGGTAGGATTTTTCTATTCTTTAATTTTTTCTCTTACTTTAGATGAACAACATAACACAGATAGCACATAGTTTATATGTCGCAACAATATCAATACTTTACGAGTGTACAAGTACTATTCATTGACTCAAAACAACATAACACAAGATAACACATAACTTATATGTCAAACAATTATAGTTACTTACGAACATAGCAATATACTTAATGAAAACATACATTTAACATACTTTTGTGGACTTCTACGAGAATAATAACGAGTAATATCATACACTTATGACCCCTGTACAGACTCTCATACACCCTTTTTCCGCTGAAGTTGTGAAAAAAGAACGTTCATAGTGTACATAATCCCATACACTGTATATGATTCCATACACTTAGCGTACATAGTTTCATACACTAAAACTATTTTGCTTTTTAACTACATCGGTAGTTGATTTTTTCTTGACATAGAAAACAGAAGTGATATAGTTCAATCATACCAAATGAGAGATTAACTCAACATAAGATTAACCGTAAATATGGGTGACACCATGACAACAGCCAACCAGATCAGATATGATAGAATGAAAGAGCTTGCCTTGTCTCAACTTGTACACAACTGCCATATAATTCAGCAGCTGCACTTAATGAATTGTATGACTAAAGAACAAGTTGCAGTCAACATGCAATCAGCTCAACACCTTTATGATACATGTATAAAACACGCTGATATTCTTATAGCGGCTAGAGAGATGTAGTTTCACGTGAAACACTAACCTTAATTAATGAGGGAAAGCCATGAAAAAGCTTAATAACAGATGGATTGACGATAATAATAACTCGTGGAGCTGTTTAACTAATACGAAAAAACAGGCGGAAGAAAAGAGTAAGAGTCTTATCTATTGTTCCCACTGTTCCGACTGTTCCGACTGTTCCGGCTGTTCCAGCTGTTCCCACTGTTCCGGCTGTTCCCGCTGTTCCGACTGTTCCGACTGTTCCAGCTGTTTCAACTGTTCCCGCTGTTCCGACTGTTCCAGCTGTTCCGGCTGTTCCCACTGTTCCAGCTGTTTCAACTGTTCCAACTGTTCCGACTGTTCCGACTGTTCCAACTGTTCCGACTGTTCCGACTGTTCCGGCTGTTTAGACTGTTCCCGCTGTTCCCGCTGTTTAGACTGTTCCCGCTGTTCCCGCTGTTCCGACTGTTCCTGCTGTTCCGGCTGTATTTATAGTATTGATTGTAACGATTTAGACGACACTAATAGATCGTAATAAGAAGTATAACCTTAATTAATGAGGGAAAAACCATGAAAAACACTAAAACCAGTCAAGTAGCAGTAACTAAACAACAACCTGCAATCCTCGGAAAGAAAGATGTACAGTCAATTCATACCTCTCTTGACAAACGTATTCTTGCAGCAAATGGAGTTAAGGTAGACGCTAACACCTATCAACTGCAAGCGAGTGAACATGAAATGGTAACTATCAAGGTCATCGATCAGAAGATATTAGTAGCAGGTAAAAACCACAAATTATCTCTAAGTATGGCTGAAAAGCCCGATCTTAAAGCATTACTTGACATTATAAATAATAGTTATTATATTATTAAGAATGAGGGGAAAGCACCGAAAGCTGAACCGACAAGCCAAAACAACAACCAACAAAAAGTCAAAGGGGGAAACGCCATGACACAATCAACAATTCAGTATTCTGTAAACGTTCCGAAATTCAAAGCAAGCCTGTTGAAAAACGGCTGGACTGAGAAAAAAGGAGTATTCACTTCAAAGAGCGATATCAATATCGCTTTCACCGCAAAACAGGTCAGAGTTAACAAGGATGGAGTTAATCAAACAATCACTCTTTCAACATGCACCGACGCCGCATTGGTAGCAGTTATCAAGTCACTTGACGCTGGTACTCAGAAAGTACACACTCCGATTGAAGGATTGACTGTACCTGTTCAGGCAGCACCGCCGAAAGCAGACAAGGCGCAAGCTGAACGTGAACAAACCCGGAAACCGCCGGAAAAAAGTACGGCGAAGGTCAAGAAAAATGCAGACGGTAACGATATTGTTGATGCACCGCCAGCACCGAAAGCACCTCCTGTTAAACCGGCAAACCCGAATGCTGATGGTAGTCACCCGATTTTCGATCAATTGGCAGTCGCAGTTACCACTACTGACAAGGTAGAAGGTGAGCTTATCTCCATTTGGCAGCCACTTGCAGACAAGTATAATTTCAGCGTATCCGGGCTTATCGCTGAGTTGCATAAAGAGGGCATGTGGCCGGATAAGAAGAACAAAGACGGTATCCCATTTGAAGTCGATGGATTTACGGTACCCGCTGGATACAAGGGCGTGTATGAAGCGGAAAAAGAGCAAGGATTGCAGGGGGCTGGATACATGGTCAATCGTGCGTCTCGGATGTTTACCAAGCTCAATCCTGAAATGAAACCTGGACAGAACAAAGGCAAAGGAGCCGTGCCTACCAACGAGTCGGAAACGCAATCTGAAAAGGACGTGAACAAGATTTTTGTTGAAATGTCCCGCCTTGCTAAAAAACTCAGTAAAGAGAACTTGAAAGCATGGCTTAACGCGGATATGTCGGTGCTGCCTATTCTGAATGAAATGCTTGAACCTGCAATGGCTGAGAATGAAGTCGAAGACTTGTTAGACGGGCTTGCATAATCAGTAAGTAAAGCTTTATAAGTAGTTCGAAAAATCCCGGTTGACGTAATTACAATCGGGATTTTTTCATAGTGTTTATAAGGCGAACAGGGTAAATTACCTGTTTTTTAAAATGTTAAGGGCATATATGGGGGAATGGCTATGGCTGATACAAACGATTTTTCAAGGTCCGTGCATTTATTTCTTGACGATTCTATTTTATCTAAAGAAGCGCAGTACGCCATAGGTAGATTATCAGTTTTGGCGGGTAGTAAATATCCTATTGTACGAATATTTAACGAGGGTAAGACTGACTTTGTAGCTACTTATCATGATATTAATGGAAGATTAATTTATACAATAGGTGCTGTTTTAAGAGACAATGGCGAGTATTCTTTCCATAGCTAAAATCAACTACCTATGTAGTCAAAAGGAGAATAACTATGAAAAAGTTAAATAACAGATGGATTGACGATAATAATAACTCGTGGAGCTGCAATACTAACACGAAAAAACAAGCTGAAGAAAAGAGTAAAAGTCTTTCCGGCTGTTCCGACTGTTCCGACTGTTCCAGCTGTTTCAACTGTTTCCACTGTTCCCGCTGTTCCGACTGTTTCTACTGTTCCGACTGTTCCGACTGTTCCAGCTGTTTCAACTGTTCCCACTGTTCCGACTGTTCCGACTGTTCCGGCTGTTCCAGCTGTTTCAACTGTTCCCGCTGTTTAGACTGTTCCCGCTGTTCCCGCTGTTCCCGCTGTTCCCGCTGTTCCCGCTGTTCCAGCTGTTCCAGCTGTTCCGGCTGTTTAGACTGTTTAGACTGTTCCCACTTTAAGCATAATCCTTTTAGAATTTTCTTTCAGAATATCGGAAGTAGAAAATCTGAGATAAAAGTGTACTGGGATTGTTTCGGCGATACTCAGATTATCTGTGGCTGTTTTAACGGTAACATTTATCAGTTTTTAGAAGCTGTAAATAAAACGCATGGAGAAAACGAGTATGGAGTAAGATACAATGCTCTTATAGATCAAGTATTTCAACTTATGGAGATATGACTATGATATGCAAATATCAAGATGCAGTCGGCTACACTTGTAAAGGTGACAGAGACGCAATGGCACAATGTAGATTATGCACTTGCTATCTGTTTGGGCCGAGTGGAAAGCCCAATCGAAAATTAAGAGCTATAATTTTACTAGCTTGCATATTACTCGCATGCTTCTTCTATTCACAATCTGAACAGATTTACAAAGTCGATTGCGTAGGATATGGCGTCTTCTATCAGTCTCGCGTACCATTCACAGAAGAACAAGAGCAATCGCTTTGCCAATAATCTCAACGCCTCGAAAACACCCCATATATTTGATGCTAAACTTGATATATACTAACAGTCATGTTATATTAAGATCATTGAATATATGGGGCATATATGGCGTCATTCGTGGCATTTAAACGAATGATCCGTTATCAAAATTTGAGGACCGGTTAACTACCTTGTAGTTGAAAACTTAGGAGGACATTTTATGCTAACTATAATAGCACATTTCGATAACTTGAATGAACTGAACCACGCTATAAAATTATTTGATCTGGAAGTGCAAGACGATCATAAAACTATCAAAGCACGCGACGGTTTTAAGTCTTGCCACATTGAGAATCGCACGCTAAACATACAAATCGATGTTACGAAAGAGCTTAATTACAATTGGGCAAAACAAGCTATTAGTCATTTACCTGAAAAACAGAAAGAGCAATGCCGATCTGCTGCCTATAAGATTGTTGAAAACGGAGGATTAAAAGGCAATATATCTGACGCCTGGCGGTCCTTAAATTATACGTTAAGAGATATCCCGGAAATGTTTGTATAACGCCACTAAAACCACTAAAAACAGGAGAAACACTATGATACCTAAAATCACTCATGCTGAATTGCCATCTTTCATTGACCTTGCTGTACGCACAAGGGAAAATCTGCTTATCGTCGGTAAGCCTGGAATCGGGAAGACGGTCGGCGTTAATATGTTCGCCGATGATAATAATTTTCATGTTGAATTATCCCATCCGGCTATTGAAGACCCTACTGAACGTTCTGGATACCCTGCGAAGGCTACGCGGATCGTAGGTGACGAGCTTGATGTTATGCTAGGTAACGCTCCTGTACAGCAAGAATACGCTACACATTTGCCATTCGGACAGCAGCTACGCCTTATGGAAGCAACTGAACCTACTCTGTGGTTCCTTGACGACTTCGGGCAAGCTCCAGCATCTGTACAAGCAGGATATATGCAATTTCTAGGATCGCGTCAGTTAGGTGAAAGAAAAATACCGGACTGTATACATATCATTGCGGCCACCAATAGCCGGGAAGATAAAGCTGGAGTCAAAGGTCTGCTTGAACCTGTGAAATCACGTTTCGGTATTATTGTTGAGCTGGTAGCTGATCTGGATAGCTTTCGCGACTACTGGTACAAAAAACAACTACCTCATGTAGTCATAGATTATTTGAACTATGATACGCAAGCCCTGCATGACTGGAATCCAAACATAGGAATGGAGAACAGTCCTTGTCCGCGTTTATGGGAAAAGCTCGGTAAGTTCTTGGTTGCAATGAAAGGAGCGGACGACATTTTTGTTCGAAAAGTATGTGAGTCTACCATCGGAGAAGGCTATGGGAAAAAGTTCAATGCCTTCTGTAAGATGTATCTGAGGCTTCCTCGGTATGAAGAGATTATAGCAGACCCAGAAGGATTCGAGATAAACCATACCGCAGACGTTAGGTACGCTATAATGGGTATGATGGCAAACAGGGCTAAAGTAAAAGACTTGCCGAAGGTATTTCAAGTTGTTAAGAAGTTCGCCAAAGAATATCAGATTATTTTTATGCGGACCATATCGGCTATGAACAACGACTTGATAAAAAGTCGGGAAGCCCGGACATGGTGCGCGGAGAATGCAGATATCTACTTGTCAGCATTGAAGAATAAAACAAGTTCATTCTGAGGTGAAGCTATGGACTTTAAAATTGATGATATAAGAGCAATGCTGGCTATCAAGATGCCGCTGTTCATAAAGTTCTTGGTGGATACTCCGTTTGTAGCTGACGAAAATGTTAAAACGTTATCTACTGACGGAACAGATGTAAAATACAATCCTGCATTTATTCGGGCTGTTAGGTCGAGAGACGATCAGGTGTTCTACTTTGCTCATGAGTTAGGACATATATTCCTCGGCCATCATGTAAGATATCATGAAGATTGGGACAACGACAATCAACAAGTAGCGGCGGACATAGCTGTTAATTCTATATTGCTGCACTCTGATTTTCAGTTGCCAGCTAATGCTCTTTATGAGCATAAATGGTCTACTTGGTCATTTGAAGAGATATACAAGGAGATCGAGACTCAGAAACAACCACTCCCACCACAGAAGCAGCATAACCCAGATAAGCATGGGGAACTTGAACCTGATCCTGAGCTAGGTAACGACGATAAGGAGAATACGAAAGATCAACTACAAGGTAGTCAAAATCGAGGTAAAGGAACTTTGCTTGTAAAGCAACAAGAGCTTATTGACAAGCACCAGCAGAAGATGCAAGAGTCAATTCAGATGGCTAAAATGTCCGGCAACTTGCCCGGTGATGTCGCCGCTATTTTGGACAAACTAACAGAAGCTGAAATAAACTGGAAAGACGCCTTTGCTGAGTTTCTTATTCGTACAACTGGAATGGACGACTATACATTCTCAAGGCCAAACAAGAAATCTGATTCATGCGACGTTATTCTTCCTAGCATGTGGTCGGAACGTGGACCAATAGTTGCTTTTGCTGGTGACACTTCTCGCTCAGTATCTTTGGCTGAGATAAAGGAGATGGCTTCTGAAATAATCGGCATGGTGGAAGAAGTAGAGCCTGAAGAACTGCATGTTATGTGGTGTGGCACTAAGATTCAGTCTTATCAGTTTTTTGAAGAGGGCGAGATTCCTGATTTACAGCCTAAAGGTAGAGGTGGCACGGACTTCAAACCACCTTTCATCTATCTTGAGGAAAAGGGTATCGAGCCTGATGTACTGGTGTACATGACCGATGGAGAGTGTAGTAGTTTTCCACCGACTCCTAACTACCCTGTTCTTTGGCTCATTTGGCAGAATCACTTTAAGTTCGAGCCACCATTCGGCGAAGTATTAATCTTTAACAAGAGGTAATGACAATGGAATCAAAATTATTAAAACCAGCTTGGAAGATAGGCGACCCACCTATGCCGCAGTTTTGTAGCATCCTCGAAGACAAAAATGCAAAGATGACAGGTGAAGAGAGATACCCTGTCATCGGTAGTCTGCTTAGTCAGGATAATGCAGATTTTATTATTGGTTTATTATGTAAAGGACTTAATCCTTTCTGGGATTGTTTGCCCAAAGCTTTGTTAGTCAAGGAGCGCTTTGGTTTTGGTCATATCATGCTAGGCTCATGCCTTGTATACAACTCTGATATGTCGGCGTATTATGGATATGAGTTTTTTCCTCCGTATGAATTTCATGCTTGGTGGCAAAGAACGACTGAGGATAACTCGGTTATTATTGACATAGCACTGCCTGGAGTTATCTTGAAAGGAAATAAGGTGATAGATAGTCAAGGTCCGATTCTGTATGGGCGAGAGCCATCTATTCTCGCAGGCTATCCTCCGTTCTGGATCAAGTACAAGGCCGAAGCGGAATACGTGGATATCAAGAGCGATCAGGATTTTCCCTGTAACGAGAAAAGAACTTGACAAGTCCTTGATATTGTGGTATATTGTAATTGTCACAATAAAAAGGGGCTTATCAAATGATATCAATAACGTTGCTGAAACCTACATGGAAGGAGGCGCGTACAGCAAAGCTATTTTCTCTTGCGAATGGAAAGCCGGTATTAAAGGAGCCATATAAACTTGGTGAGAACTTCCATTATAAATCAATCGAGGTAAATAGTTTAGCAGGTTGGCATGACCTACTAGCTAAGTGCGCTGATATTCCTGTTATACGTATACCTGGAACACCGCTACCTGACATAGGCAAAGAAGTAAGAAGAAAAAAATGCAACTTCTCAGATGCTGGAACAAACCTGCTTCTGATAGACGCAGATGATTGGCCTGTGCCAGATGGCTTTTCATTAAAAACACCACAAGGCATATATGACACCGTAAAAGAGCTGTTAGTTAATCAAGTTGGCTTAACTATGCTTAAGGACGTAGCTTGTTGTGTTCTGTTGTCTAGTTCCTTTTGGAACTGGAAGCGGCTAAGGGCACATGTGTATTTTGAGTTATCTGAAAAAATAAATCTATCTGTTTTGTATGATTGGGGCCGCGCTTATAATGAGAGTAGCCCCAAATGTAAAATTGATCCGACATTGTTCCTCCAAGTGCAGCCGGACTTTATATCTAGGAGAGAGTGCCAGGGATTTATCGACCCACTTCCTGACTCTCTCCGGCTTACTTTGCATTGTGACAACCTTGCCCCCACTATAAACAAGGCTGTCTTGGAGGGGCATATGCAGTCGGTGATATCAATGTCGAGTGCATATGCTCAAGCTATTTCAACTACAGGAGTAGTTAAAAACTCTGACAAGTTAAACACAACTTGGGAAGAAACACTGAAGCTGTGCGGTACAGCTCAACATGGTATTAACGAGCCAGCATATAGGGCTTGCGCTCAACTCGTCCAAGAAGTCGGCAACAACGTAGTCCAACAAAATATTAATTACTACGTCGAGAAGATATTCACGTTAGTATGGTCATCTGTTAATGAACATGNCGTTCGTGGGGATAAGAAAGACCGGGAGTATTATGATAAAGCTCGGTTCCGTAACTACCTCAACACCGCATTGCAAAAGCAGTTCGGAGAAGGCGCAGACCAAAGAGTAAATGACGTAGCTAAAGCACTAAAAGCTGTAATAGGTGGGGCTAATCCTTCTATACTATTTGACCGTGATATAATAGAAGCATATCGTACCATACGATCAAAAGACCCTGGAAAATGGGCATCTATCAGAAACATCATCAAGACAAAGCTGAGAGGGAAAGTAACTGTAGCGGATATAGACAAGGCTTTAAGCTCCTTCAATAAAACTGATATAGGGTCGATGATGGATCAGGTTTTCGCTCAGTTTACTTGGATAGAGGGGTCTATAGATCAAGGTATGTACTGCCGTAAGAACAATGGAAAAGGGTATAGCTTGATAGGGTTAGATAGCGGCGTTCGTAATGACCTATACTCGAAAGCTATTGAGCTATTTTCCGATGCTGTTCCGCCACAATTTGAGAACAGTATGATGAAGGTGTTAGTAGCTAAGTCAAGAGAAGAAGGAACTACCTTATTCAATAAAGTCGTAGTAGAAAATCGCTGTTACACAAGTCTTGAAAACGGAAAAAATGTAACCTACTTCAACATGGGCATAGTCAATAAAGAAATGACTACATGTGTAGTTACGGAAGATGATGTAAGATGTATTCCAAGTATGCAGTCTCCTGTTGTATGGCTCACAGACAAAACAATTCGTCCGGCTGAGATAGACTATAGACCAAATCTTTCTAAGGAGGAAAAAGATTTTAGCATATCTAGTTTCATAAAAAACATGCGGCGTTTTGTTACGGTGGAAGACTCTGAATCCCTGATAGATGTTATAGCTTGGCAGCTTCAAGCTTTGGTTAACACTGGCACAGCGCATTTATTAGAGTTTACAGGAGCTTCAGGAGATGGAAAAACTGTATCTGCTTTGTTGACGAAAGAACTAGTGGACCCAACTAGCTCAGATATCAGAGAGGGTCAAGACTTGCATAATGGATTCTACAAGAAGGAGGATTTGGCTAAGATACTTAGGTCAAGGCATATAACTATTGTCGATAATCTAAGTAATTTATCTCCAAGTATGCAAGACTTGTTATGCTCGATAGCTACTGGTTGGAAGTTCGATCTGAGAGTTATGTACACTCAGGAGTTTATAGGTTTGGTAATTAAGAAGCCATTAATACTAACCTGCCTTGCGCCGATAATAACTAACCAGGATTTACGATCAAGGTCTATTAGCGTTGCAGTAAGTAAGAAAAAGAAAGAGAAAATAGGTGACATATACGCACTTTGGGAACAAGAAAAAGGTGGTATGCGTATGGGTTTAATGCTACTAGCATCTAAGGTTATAAAGTACATTAACACAAAGCGCCTAATCAGAGCAGATTTGAATGACAGGGATATGTGGGGAGTAGCCGCCAGGGTAGTAATAATGCAGCATCTTGGGTACCTTAAAGGCGATGAAAAAGTTATCCTAGCTCAAATAAAAAAGAGAAAGCAGCAACGGGATGTTAACGAAGCTATGCTATCCTCTACAACTTCCCAAATAATGGCATGGGTTATTGCTGACACCAATACTTTTTTCGGCCAAGATTTTCAGATGACTCCGGGTGAACTGTTCTTAACATTTCAAAAGTTTGCCAACGAGAACGCAGGAAAACAGTTTAATTTAGGTGGCACGGTAGTAGAGATATCCTTACGTAAAATGCCAACATCAGTAAGAACATTTGGCATCCGCCTAAGCAGTATAAAGAATGATATCACAGCAGTAACAGGATGGGAACTAGATCGTGTTAGACCTGGAGGGTGTAGCATGTGGCGGTTCTCTAAACCTTAACTGAAAGGAGGGAAGAATGACATTACTTGAGTACATGAAAAGAAAAAACCTATCTTTCAGACAGGTAGAGAAAGAGATAACCGATATCTTCGGGGGGTCGCCAAAGCATTCTACTATCGAGTCTATAGTGTACGGCACCGCAACACCCTCTTTAGAAGCTGCGCTTATGATCGTTCGATGGTCACAGGGCGCTGTTGAACCTCATGAGCTTATTAAGAAAGGAGGTAGACGATACACAAAAGACGGTGAGCGCATATATGTTTTAGGTTCTAGTAAGATAACAAGACAACCAATTGAAGATGAAGAGCTGTTAAGCATGTTGTCATAGTGACTACATGTGTAGTTAAAAACCTTAACGAAGGAGAAGTAACCATGAAACTCGTAATCGATCTCACAAACCCGAATGATATTACCGCTGCCATCGCATTTCTTTCCGGCCAGAAAGCCGTATCCAACCACGTACACCAGCTTGAAGAAACTACACTTGCTGAAGTTGATCCTATGGCTGATCTCGGCGGGGAATCTGGTTCAGATATGGATGATCTTCTCGGAGGCGGTGGGTCTGATGATCTTGATTCTCTTATTGGTGGTGGCGTCGAAGAGGCTCCGAAAGTTCCTACTCTTGAAGATATCAAAGGCGTTATCGGTAAAGCTATCGCTGCAAAGGGTAAGGACAAAGCAACCGAGTTCTTGCAGACTGTGTTGACGAAACTGAAAGTTGCCAAACTGAGCGCCATCCCCGACGAGAAACGCGGAATGGTAATCGAAGTAGTTGAAAAATGGTCTGCTAAGAAATAAAAACTTGCCGTTATAAGCAGTGCGGAAGACGGTATCCAGTCCGTTAAATGATACCACTGCTTATGGCGGCAAATCAATTCTTTAACAGTAGGAGGTAGAAACATGGCGGAACATAGTAAACTACTATCGCCCTCTGCTTCTGGATTGTGGTTGAATTGTACTGCCATGCCGCAAGCAGTAATCGATGCGAATCTTGGCGACCAATCATCGGAGCAGTCATCGATGGGTACAATTCAACACTCCTTTGCAGAGCGGTTGTGGAAAGGTGAGATTGATCCAAGAGGGCCGACTCCAGATGGCATCCCAGAGCAGGAATGGAACGAAGTTATTATAGCTGTATCAGCAGCTAAAGACATACTGAAAGGCTGTAGCAAAATCGCTGTAGTTTATCTTGAAAAGCGCGTTGACATGAAAGGTTGGCGTGAAGATTGTTTCGGCACAGCGGACATTATTATTTGGGACTCGGAAAGTAAAAAGCTGTACATCATCGACTATAAGTTTGGTCGAGTCCGTGTAAACTGCATTAACAACAGCCAGCTTAAAGTGTACGGGATAGCGTTCTTGGAAGAGCATCCAGAGATAGATGCAGTTGTTGAAAGAGTAGCAATGTCTATCATTCAGCCAAAGATCGGACACGGTGCAGCCACATTCGAGGATAACGTTGAGTCTCTACGTAAGTGGGATAGAGAAGTACTGTCTAAGGTCCAGAAGACTATCCTCGATGGTAAAGGTACTTTCAATCCTGGTCCTTGGTGTGGTGAGAAATACTGTAAGCTTTACAAGGCTGGTAAGTGTCAGAAGTCGAATGATAATATCGACGGTATTATCGACGAATATTTCTTCGAGGACATGACGCCAAAAGAAATACCTAGACGCGATAATAGGTCTTTCTTCTTGAAGCTCATGCGATATGAAACAGCTATCAAGAATCTTACTGCTACAGCGTTTTCTATAGCTACTGAAATTGCTCTTAACGGAGAGAACGTTCCAGGTTTCAAGATTGTAAATGGAAAAGGTAAACGATCCTGGATCAACGAAGCAGAAGCAGACGCGTTCTTGAAGAAAAAGGGTGTATCTATAGCGGCGAGGTACAAGTCTACTCTTATCACCGCACCGCAAGCTGAAACGGTATTGAAGAAAGAAGGAAAGCTTGACTCGGAGAAAGCGAAAGAACAATTCTCTGCTCAAGTGCAATGGGTCGAAGGCCAGAAGATACTCGTACATGAAGACGATCCTCGCGAAGCGGTAAGCTTTGCATCGGTTGACGATGTAATCGATGGCTTGTTCGAAGGTTTAACAGACCATGTTACTGTAGAAGGGAGCGACTTTCTCGATGACCTTCTCAATGAACCAGCGGAAGAAAAAGGAGATGATGATCTGCTGAGTAGCTTGTTAGAATAAAACGACTACATGTGTAGTTGAAACTCGTAGAATCACATAAAACCACATAAAACCACTAAAAAGGAAAAATCACATGAAACCCCAAGATATCAAAGCAAAACGTATTGACACTCCTGCTGACCAGGTGCGGTTAGTTATCGCCGGTAGATCGTCTTACTTCAACTGCCTTGAGGCAACGCTGGATGACGACGATAAACAGGATGGACCAAAGAGCTATAAGTCTGCTGTGCTCGTCCCGAAAAATGCGCCGGTAGAGGCCATCTCGGTTCTTATCCAAGGAGTGAAAGACGCAATAGAGATTGGTATCAGAAAGAAGTGGAACGGTTCCAAACCTGCGAAGCTTCAGTTGCCGATCAATAATGGCGACGAGAAAGCTAAGGAGTCTGCTGAGAAGTACGACGCGTATGCAGGGTGTTGGAACTTTACTGCTAAAAGGCGAGAGAAAGACGGTCGCCCAAGGCTTAAAGCCCATGGTAAGGAGGTGACAGAATCAGGTATCATTGAGTCCGGAGACTGGTGCGTATGGGATATTACGCTGTACCCATTCGCCAACAAGAAGAACGGCGTTGCGGTAGCTCTTAATGGTGTTACTCTTATCATGGAGGGTGAGCGTTTCTCTGGTGGTCCATCGAAGGATAGCATAGACGATGCGGCCAATGGTCTTTATGGCGAAATGCTCGGATCAGGGCTCCCTGAAGATGCAGCGGACGATCTTCTTAGTTCGTTGATGAACGGACAAAAACAAGCGGCGGATAAGGACGAGCTTATGTCCTTGTTAGGTTAACGATATGGTCAACTTCATGGAACCGTGGCCTATGGTGAACAAGGCCCATATAAGCCACGCAAAAACACTGTAGACATAATCGGGAAAGGGATGGTCGGCATTGTGTCGGCCATCCCAATTTAAAAACACGGAGGATATATGGAAGAGGCAAGAAAGAAATATATAAATGGTAGTATGCAGAGCATCATAACTGAAAGAGAGAAACAACTCGACAATCAGTTAGTTTCAATAATAAGTACGTTAATGGTAGAAAGGTTAACTGAAAAACGGACAGAAGGAAAAAACGGCTGGTGGGATGCCAATAGATGTTCTACCCAATATCTTAGAGAACTACTGCATGTAAATATTAAACGAGATGATCTTTTGGATATAATCATATTATCCGCCATGGTATACGTCCGAGAAAGGTTAGAGAATAAATAACTACAGAGGTAGTTGAAAATGAAAATAACAAGCGACGACATTTTTCTTGATTTTGAAACCAGGAGCAGAGCAGACTTGAAAAGTGTAGGCGCATGGAGATATGCTGAAGACCCGAGTACATCAGCTCTGTGTTTAGCCTACTCCTTTGGTAACAGCGAACCAGAGATATGGGTAGAAGGAGGGCCACAACCGATAAGACTGTTCGAAGCATTCAAGTCAGGAAAACATATTCATGGTTGGAACTCGTTATCGTTTGAACGCGCTATCTTCGAAGTTATAATGGGGCCGAAATTCGGATGGCCTACCCCAATGCTAGAACAGTATCATGATACAATGTCCGACGCTCTTGCTCTTGCTTTACCCGCTGGTCTTGATGCTTGTGGAGAGGCTGTTAATGCTACGATCAAGAAAGATAAAGCAGGTAAAGACTTAATCCGTAGGTTGTGCAAGCCGATATCAGCCGGTAAAAAGAAAGGCGAGTTTCGAGAACGTAGCGAACACATAGCCGAATACTCTTCACTATACAACTATTGTAAGCAAGATGTAAGAGCAGAGCGCGAGATATACAGCTTGCTCCCTTACCATGTTACTGGTAAGAATAGAGAGATAATGCTGATGGTAGCACGGATGAACGAACGAGGCTTGCCTATCGACCTTGTTGCTGTAAGAGCGATAGCCAAAGCTATTGAAGAAGAAAAAGATTCTCTGTGCGTGGCGTTCCATTTGCTGACTGGCGTTCCTTCACCGACTAACAGAGCTAAGTTCCTTAACTGGCTTAACAGGAATGGATTGCATATCGAAGACACGCAAAAAGAAACATTACGGGATGCTATTCTAGCTGGTGGGTTAGGCGATAAAGTTCTCCATGTTCTGCAACTAGCTAGTGAGATAACGAAAACAAGTAACGCAAAGTATCAAGCTATTCTTAATTCTGTATGCGCTGATGGTACTGTAAAGAACAATCTTATCTATCATAAGGCAAATACTGGTAGACTTGCAGGGGCCGGGTTCCAAGTACAGAACCTAGTATCCGCCGCAGAGAAGGAGCCAGAGCCATTGATAGAGTGCTTCATAGACGAGGATTTGTATTTTGTTCACCTGTGGAATGGTATTCTCGGAACAGCGTCAGGGCTGATACGCTCTATGATTAAAGCTTTTCCTGGAATGAAGTTTCTTAACGGTGACTTGAAGGGTATTGAAGCTAGAGGGTCGGCATGGGTTTCTCGTGAATGGGACGTTCTGAAAATGCTTGGCGAAGGGATGGACGTGTATCGTATAACCGCTGCCAAGATGTACGCAAAAGCTATCGACGCCATATCAAAAGAAGAACGCCAGGCTGGTAAGATATCCGTCCTTGCTGGCGGATTCGGGGGAGCGCATAACGCTTTGATAAACATGGCTCGTAAAATGGGTATCGTCATGACCGAGATACAAGCGAAAGGCTACGTTAAAGATTTTCGTAACGGTCGTAAGCAGCTTGTTAAAACTTGGTGGGCTTTCGGTGATGCTGCGCTTAACGCTATGGATAATCCTGGAGTAGTATGCAGTCCAGAAGTAGAAGGACTTCCTGTTGACACGCGCTTTAAGTTTATTAAGCACGGCGAGTATCTTTACTTAGTTCTTCCTAGCGGACGAAAGCTGTCGTTCCCATTTCCTACTATCCATGAAGAGTTCTATAAAGGCCATTTGCGCAGAAGCGTAGCCGCTATGTGGGTTGACAGCTACACTAATAAATGGTCTAAACGTATAATAACAGGGGCGAGTTTCTTCCAGTCTGCTGTTCAAGCTCTATGTGCTGACCTGCTTATGGAAGCGCAATTAAGGATAGAAGATGAAGGGCTACCTCTTATCCTTAGCGTGCATGACGAAGGAATGAGCATGGTTCCTGATGATAGCAGGTACACGGTAGCTCGGTACGAACAGCTACTTTGTGTTGTTCCTGAATGGGCTAAGGGCTTCCCGATAGCTGCTGACTGTTGGGAGGGGTACAGATTTAAAAAATAACTACAGAGGTAGTTGAAAATTAAAAGACTATTCGGAGTAGACGGTGATTTCGTAGAACTTACTGTAGACCTTGAGCATGAAACTGATCTTGCCTACCTTGTATCAATCGACGGACAGCAAGCTTGGATACCAAAGAGTAAGATTGAAGACTTCGACCTAATCAAAGGCCAAACTTATAAGATGATAATTCCTGAGTGGTTAGCCGAAAAGAAGGAGCTTATATAATGTTCTGGAAAACTTTAAACGAAAAACTCGTAAAGGCGGGTATAAACGATGGCGTTTTACTCGAAGCGGTGCATAGTAAGTTAGCAGGAGCTGCTATACAATACTGTACTCAAGCTATGCGTCGAAGACATGTCCAGTTAAACGTACTTAATGAGGTATTACATGCCCTTCAAGAACATGTCGCCACCGTTCAAGCAGTTGACGAATAGAGTAGGAAGAAAACTTTTGGAGAAGGATATCGAAGACTACGCGAGAGACGAGTTCAAAAAGCTCGGATGGATAATGGAGAAGTTTACTTCCCCACAGAAGCGCTCTGTACCAGATGATATAATAACTGCTCCTGATTATCCGTCCGCGTTGATATTCTTTATCGAGTTTAAGCAGCCTAAAGAAACAGCGACACCTCAACAGATGAAAGATCATGCGAAGAGAAGAGAGCTAGGAGCAATAGTATTCGTCGTTGACTGCTACGGCCAGCTTGATGCGGTAATAATTATAGCTAAATGGATTTTAGCAAATGGCTTAGTACCTGAACTTCCACGATGGCTAATGAAATAACTACAGGAGGTAGTTGAAAATGATTTTTATAACGCCACAAGAAGCCAGAGAGATAGCTAAACTTCCAAGTGAATTAAGGGGAATAGATTCTTTAATTCGTCAATCAGCGAAAAAAGGTGAAGGAGGAATGTGGATAGAAATATCAACTGCTGCTTATTATAAGCTGCGTGAAAGAGGTTATGAGCTTACCACCGATCAACAGAAGTACCCAGGAAAAACATATATATTTTGGGGAAACTAATGCTTTACCTACCAATGAAAAAGCAAAACGAGGCTATGCGGATGATGATGCAGAAACCTCGTTTCGGATTGTTCATGCGAATGGGAACAGGAAAGACTATTACCTGCTTGACTGTTGTAGACCTTCTTATGTATGAGTTCCTAATGCTTCGTAGGGTTCTTCTATTTGCCCCAATAAGGGTAGCGTCAATATCTTGGCCGGACGAAATAGCTAAGTGGAAGCATACAAGGCATTTAAAATATTCTTTCATACATGGCCTGTCTAAACGCGCCGATATTCTAGCAGCTAGAGACTCAGATATAGTAGCCATAAATTATGAAGGAGCTAGGTGGCTGTCGAATAACAGGGATGCTTTTCCTCATTTCGATATGGCTATAATAGACGAGTCAACATGGATAAAAAATCCTACGGCACAGAGAACTAAGATACTCCATGAGCTAACAAGGTTCATTCCAAGAATTAATATACTATCTGGTTCTCCTGCACCGAACTCGTTAGCTGATCTATGGTCGCAGATATTTATTCTTGATAGAGGGAAGCGATTAGGGGCAAACATAACAGCGTTCAGAGATAGATACTGTATAAAGAAAGAGTATCAGTACTTCATGAAGAGTGGGGCGAAGGATGAGATAGTAGACTTAATTGGTGATATAGTTATGGTAGTAGACCAGAAGGATCAAGAAGGTATACCTCCCGTGCATAACAACATTATAAAGATGAAGCTGTCTGCTCCACTACAAGAGAAGTACGATGAACTCGAAAAGGATTTTTCTACTACTCTAAACTGTGGCTATGATATAGAAGCCTTAAACCAGCAATCTAAAACTCAAAAGCTACGACAATTCGTATCAGGTTTTGTTTATAAATCTGACTACAGTGTAGTTAATATTCATGAGGAAAGGCTGAAAGCTTTAGCTGAGCTGATACAGTCGTTAAGCGGGCATAACGTTCTTGTAGCGATACAATTCAAAGAGGAAGTTCCTCTTATACAAGACTATCTTTTCCGACACTTGAAGATCAAAGACATACCTTTCATAAACTCTAAGTCGAAAAAGAAAGATGACGCGAAGACTATCCATGCTTGGCAAGCTGGTAAACTTCCACTTCTTCTAGCCCACCCTGCCTCGATAGGGCACGGCCTAAACCTTCAGTCAGGAGGAAGCGACATAGTATGGTACAGCTTAACGTGGTCGCTAGAAGAGTGGGAACAGTTCATAGCTAGGCTTGCTAGGATGGCGCAAGTAGCTTCTAAAGTTATTAACCATATATTACTTATGTTGGGAACGATGGACGAGCCAGTATTCAGTTCGTTAAATAAGAAAGACGCGAATCAAACGAGCTTTCTTGAAGCCTTAAAAGCATGGAGGGAAAAGAAATATGGTAAAATCTGAGTTAATAGAATACGTCGAACAAGCCGCAGACGAGCACAATAAGATAGCTGCTCTCATAGCCGTGCTTATAGTCCGACGAGAAGATTTTGTAGAACACTCTGCTTCCGAGATATGCGAAGATTTTGGTATGCCTGATACCTACAAGCACCAACTCCGCAGCATCCTCAAAGCAAGAGACGAAATTAAAAAACTTGGTTACGAGATAAAGGAGGTTATAGGTGGACAAAAAGAAACGTGATTACCAAAAAGAGCAAGCTAAGATTAATTCTTATTGCGTATGGTGCAATAAGCGAGTACTGCATAAGGACTTGGCGCTGTACCGAGCAGAAGTATATCATGCTCACTGTCTAAAAGCTAGAGAACAAGTTGAGAAAAAAGCTGTTGTTACTGTAGCTAGAAATGACAATGCCATATATCCTATGCTATTAAGAAAACATATGGGGATACGAGATGTATGATGATGACTTTAGAAAGACCGGAAGGACAACAAAGCAGATGATGCTCTTGGAAATTGAGTACCCAAACGAACTGCCAGAGCAAACTAAGCTAGACGACTTCGATGAGATTGATCCCCGGCTCGACGACTGATTCGTAGGTCCATGTCTTTCCGCCACTCCGCAAGATCGTCTGGGCAATACCCGCTAGTGATAGCTAAGTGAGGGCAAGTAGGTAAGAGCTTTACATACCTGCCCTCTGTTGTTAGAAATCTTTTACACACACAGCATTGGCGTAAAATTACTTTCATTTAAATAAAACCTTTTTCAGAATACGTATAAGCTGCAATTGCTTTTTACGTCTCCAACCTATACATTCTTCACAAGTCGTTCCTACCTTTCGAGTACATACTGCTCGTCCATTGTTTATGTCCGGCCTGACACATTTTCTCATGGTAACACCGGAGGCATACCAAGAACCTGTTTTAATTTTGCATACAGTCCAAGAATAAGTAAGGTTAATAGCCCACCAATTCCCGCAACGAGAATAGTTTTACGAACAGTAGAACCTGTTTCGGAAAGAAGGGACTCAATGTGTTCGGTCAATCTTACCGCTGCATAAACACGATCAGGATGAAGATCTCCAAATCTACAGGTATGAGAACGTGCACTTAACGCTTGTACTAACGCTTCAATGTCTTCGTCAGAAAACCGGCGGCGGTCTGTGCCCATATCAGCTGCATCGTGAGGTTCAGTCATCATGACTCCTTAATTTTTGTAATGGCGGCACGCAAACCAAGCCCCTTTATACCCTCTCCAATTCCACCACAGCCAGCGATAAGGAATCCAGCAGTCGCGTCAACCGACATTTGTGGATCACTAAATATCCCGGCAACACCTGTAGCCAGCGAACCAATACCAGTCAGGATTAGCAACGCTGCTCCTGAGTAGGCTTTCTTTCCGTCCATTAACTTCATAGCTATAGCCAATACAAGTTTAACAATGTTCATTTTGACTACCTCTGTAGTTAAATTTTGTGTTCTTTTGTATTCAATAGATCATTTAGCACCTGTTGATTTGATTTCTTCTAAAACTGGAGCGAGTTCATTCGTCACCGGCCCGACACCATCGCCTTGATTATGGGACTGATTGTATTGCACGTCGCCGAGATATTGATTGTCTTTTTTGGCTACAGCATCTTGCAGAACTTCCTTTCCGGCATTTATGCCCATGCCGATAATGGTACCATCAATAACCTTGACGCCGAGCCGTTCAATAGTTTTCCAGGCGGGGTGGGCGGAGGGTTCGGTTGGTAGTTGCTGCTCGAATCTACCCCTCTCTGAATATGAAACTTTTTTCATCACCTGAATTTTCAGGCCGGGAGCAGCATCCACAAGTTCGAATTCAGCACTAAACCCAGAGTTCTTGCCATCTTCAACGATTTGTTTGTCACGATTTTGCAGGGTTTTGTGCACCATCTCTTCTTTTGCAACCGACGAATCGGCCACGTATCGCGTCGTGGTTTTAATCACATTGCCCGCTTCATCAAGGATTTCCTCTGTTACTGGGATTGCAGTTCCCGCACACCCGGATACCAAAACAGCCAAACCAGCTACTACCAAAAATCGTTTCATTATCACCTCGATAGGGAGAAGATTAAAAACCAAAACGGCATAACAATTATCAGACCAATTATTAACCCTTGCTGAAATTTGCTCATTCAAACGCTCCACAGTTAACGGTTCCACCAGGAGCAACAATGTTCCCGCTGCCGTCAGTTATTGCTACACCATTGTAGTCAACTACATTCGCCGTTCCTTGCCACACGGAATTATCACACACATTAAGTGCCGAAGAACCGGCCTGTAAGGTGAAATCGCCGCCAGCGGCATTAGTGAATAAAGGGTCAATCGTGATAGGGTGCGAATTTGGATGTGTGGTTTCTGTAATTGCGGTAAATCCACCTGAATCAGCGTGTGTTCCGTAAATAACATTATAGTCCATCACTATATCATCTGCCTCAACGGGTGGATCAAACCCTATTTGAAAATAATAGCCGTTGGCAAAAATATTATTTTTGAATGTTACCCCAGGATATCCACTTGTTGGTTCCAGCATCTGATCAAATATCCTGGCACCGCCTAGATAATTGGTGCCGTTTGTACCGTTTTGATAGACCGTATTGTTAAAAATTTTAATATCATAGACGGGACTTCCGGTTGGTCCAGCGTTGTGGAGGTTGATACCTCCGTTTGACGCGAGTGAGACAATATTGTGGTGAACGAGAATATCGTGTAATGCTCCACCCAACTCAGCGCCGATCTGAATCCCCGCAGCTCCTGATATATTGTGAACTCGATTGTTATACACTTCGATATTCGAGGTATCTTGATCGTATGCATCCACATAGATGCCATTTGAGCCACCTGCTATATCATAAACATTATTGTGGTGTATGCTCCCGTTCTTGGACCCTTGCTTTGAGTCTATACCTGCGCCGCCAGGAGGGCTAAAACTAGGGTCACAGTTGGTATATGACTCGTTGTAAGCTACTTCAAAACCGTTTACAGCAGATAGGGAAATCTGCTCACTGGCATCTTCGCAATTGGTCATTGTTACATTATTATTTAGCACCGAAACGCTGGAACTAGTATTCAGCTTGATACCTGATGACTCAGTATTTGCTACTTCACAACGTTGAACAATTAGGTTCGTTCCGGCATAGAACCCTATCCCTGGATTTTCATCGGCATCACCAATACCGGAATCTTGGACACGAATATCTTGAAATGTGATATAGCTCTTCGAATCCCCCCTGATCAAGCCATGATTTTGAGGAAGGTTTACTCCAGTGCCATCAAAGACAGGTTTGTCCCCTGTTCCATAAGCGCCGAATGTGATTGGATTACCAGCCGTGCCGCTATCCGGAATCAGTAACCCCTGTGTTTCTGGCATCAGAGTTGATCCCCATGTATCCCCACGCTTAAAGAAAACGCAATCGCTAGGAACAAGTGTTGCAGCTGCTCCGTTGACCTTTGTTATGGTCTGCCAAGGAGTATCAACCGAAAGGCCATCAGCAGCATCTGACCCAGTTGCAGAGACGTAATAAGCCGTACCGACGCAGGTTGCTTCTGGTGTTCCACCACCCGATCCACGAAATATAAACATGGCATCTGCATAAGAGCAAAATGCCAATAATGTAATGGTTGCATAAAATATTCTCATCTGACCTCCGTTCCCCACACGGTGCAATGTATTTGGTCAACTGTCCCAGACGGTGCTCCTACAAACAACCTCACCACAGCATTTGAGGCTATTGACGTATCGGTCAACGTCGAATCCGCTGTCATCGTTGCCCCACAAGTAAAGGTTGCCCCGGTCGTTCCACAACTGGTGGCATTGCTATTGCATTCCTGCAAATCAACTGCAATTGTTCCGCCGCCCAAGCAAATACATTTCATCCCTTGCAGGGTTCGCACGACTCCTTCCGAAAATACAATTGGATCATCAGTATCGCCGGGGGTAAGCCAGGTAACGGGTTGCACAAACTCCTGGGTGACAACATTACCAGCTGACGTTATATCAAATGTTTTATTGGTAAGCGTTTGTGTGTCAGTAGTGCCTACAACAGCTCCAGAAATACCATGCGCTGCGGTTGCTGCGACATGATCAGCCACACTGTTACTCGATGCTGGTTGCGTGGTATTGCCATCACTTGGAGTATCGTCTATATCAGTTTGGACCAAGGGGTTTGTCAGCGCAACTTGAAACGTGGCCGGATCAAGCCAGGTAGGAGGCCCACCTGTCCCTCCACTGGTAAACAGATATCCAAGCGTACCGATATCCACTTCTTCAATATTGCCGCCGGTGCCATTGGTGTAGAGGATCTTCCAGTTACCGAGGAGCGCCTTGCCGGTAACACCCAATGTGGTTTCTTCAATGGCGTAGTTGCCGGCTGTCCCGACCGTGCCGAGTGAAGGTTGAGCATTGTCTAGAGCGCTTTTATCTCCATCGACAAAGGCCCCTTCGGCGAGGATATCTTGCTTACCAGCAAGAGCCGTTGTTAGATCAAATAGGGTGCCATCTCCGGTAAACACAAAATCAGGATCACCATTAAACAGTATCCGCCTCAACCTGGAGCCAGCCGATTGAGAGGCATCAACCGCAAGAATTGCATCACCGCTGACCGCTGTGCCAAGTTCGGGCCTATCCCCTATTTCATCATTGGCAGCGAGGCATATCGCGGGAAAGAGAAGTAGAAAGAAAAAGAGTTTTTTCATTGTTGTGCTCCGTCTGTTATAAAATCTTCGCCATCAGTGATAAAATCAGGGCCGTCAATAATAAATCCGGCATCTTCGGAGTGCGTCGTAATTGTAAATATCGTCTCAACCCCGTTAAAGGTGAAAACGAAAGACACTGGAGTTTCATGAATACCACTCGATGGTCCTCGTACTTTGCATTTCATAAATTGCCCTTTGTGGCTGATGATAGTTTCTAATCAGTATCGACGACATACCGTTTTATCTGTACAGCTTGCTCGCTCATGTCAGCGCTGTAAAGTGCTGCCATTTTGGTTCCACCGAACAGGTAGGTGTCATCTGCAAATGAGGCGAGAGCGGCAAGAGCAAGTGTTGGAGATGCAAATGTTACCGCTGCACCTTCTGCTGTGTAAATCGCATTGTCTAGGCCAACTATCTCGATGAGTTCCGGGTCAACTGGCCATTCAAAAACGCCTAGAGAGGATTCGATCAGGGATTTTTTGCAACGGCCAAGATCATTGACAATTACTCCTGTTATTGACGTTATCACAGGAGATATGGCCGCAGCAATTGCAGCACTGCCGGTTGCATTTGGGTGCAAACCATCCTCATCAATACCGGATCTTTCGTACTCGGTTTTTAGGTAGAGGGGGTCAGTATCACCAAGTACTGACGATATATCAAAAAAATGCAGCCTGGAATCTTGTGCTACTCTTGTGGGTAACCACACATTATACGCTGTCCTGACGTCCTCTTTTCCCTGAGTCCATGATGCATTTGCTTTCCATGGGGGAATATTGACCCACAAAATATTAATTGCGCCGCCATCAAAACATGCAGAGGTCATGTCCTCAAACCTGTCTTGCATGTTTGACAAAGTCGCCCCTGCATTGGTATCATTAACGCCGAGCGCAACGATAACCAACCCAGGCCTCGCAACAAAATCTTGAAACGCTGCGTAAGTTTGCAATCCAACATAGTTAAATGCAGACAGACTGATCTGTGACGGCAGATCAGTAATTCCAGTGGCTAAAGTGCGTCCGGAAATTGAATTGCTATATAATGCTATTTGCCCGAGTAGGTTGTTAGTTATAACCTGTGGCCATTCGGTGTCCTGATTACCAAATGAATCACCCATTACCAGTACTGATTTTGACCTATCAATACATTCAATGGCCCCAACAACATCAACCACTAATCCACCGACAATACTTCCAGCAAACGCATGGTGCATAAGAGCAGAGAGTCCATGAGGAACAAATTCAGATGGAGTTGACTGGGTTAAAGGGATTTCGGAAAAACAAAAATCACCAAATTCTGCCGAACAGGGATGGTTAACTTGCGGTGCATTTGTGTTTACACCAATCCTGAAAGCCAATAGCCCAGAAGCGGTACAATCATATATTTTCCCGAGTACAGCGGTGCTGCCGTCTGGGGCGGTATCATTCAACGATCCAACCGCAACAAAGGTGCCTGTGCTATCAGCGTCAACCTTCGCAAACATTGACAGGATGGTCCCTGATATATTGCGCGCCTTCCATCTGAGACCATAACGCTTTCCGGCAACACACTGAAATGCTAAATACCAAAAGCACCGCGCCGGGCTTGCTGCAGTAGTTTCTACTTTTCTAAATCCGTCCGGCAGGCTAGTCGATGAAAAGTATGCTAAAAATTCTGGTGCTGGCATGGTTGAATATGTTCGTGCAACCTGATTCGTGACTATCCGACCAGGCACATATTCCGGCATATCCGGAACCCATTTTATTTGCCCACCATCAGAACCGTAGCCATTTACGTTCAGCCAATTTGAGCCAAACGTCAGCGACTCAACACAAGTGACTCCTGTCATGCCAAGATTTTCGCCGCCTGACGTGCACCACAAAACACCACCAGTTCCAAACGGGTAAAAATTCCCAGCACTGTCAGTAATGTTGTAAATGTCTCCGGTAATTACGCCGCCCGCACTGATTGAGCCTGTACCCTCACTTCCGACAAACGTAACACCAGCAGGAGGGGTGATTGAGCCACCTGAAAGGTATTGTTTTTTCTGCACCGTTCTGCTTGATAAGCCGATACTATCAATCAGACCACTCTCAACTTCAGCAAGGAATACTAGCTCATCAGCAGGCAGCACATCCCCACCATCCCACAAATAACTTCCGGGTGGGAGCCATTCGTCGTTAAGGAATAACTCAGCGCCCACAGGAATAGTGAACGGACCAACACGCGGCCTGAACCATCTTGATTCATAGACAGTTGATAGCTCTATGCCGGTTGGACCGCGACTGCCTGGGGTGGTTTTAGCGCCAGACGTGTTCTTCGTCCTATGCTGTGAGAGCGTAGATATTTTTTGAGATATAATCATCAGACTACCTCTGTAACCCCGCCAGCATAAACGATAGCAGCTCCGCTTTGAAGTCTACAAGCTATTCTATAGGCTATCGTAGAGTCATTAACGTTTAGTGTGAACGACGTTTTAGATTGAAACTGAGAGTTTGGTTCTTGTTCCCACGTAGTTTCACCAGGAGTTTGCGATTCTACCCATACTAGGCCAACGAAATCGCCGCTTATCTTAATGTCCGTATTGTCGATGCAAGTAAACGCAGTAGATGCGTCTACCCCTGTCAGTGTTTCTTTCATAGTGTTTTTCTCCTTTTTGACTACACATGTAGTTGATACTTATTGACTGAGACTTCCACCTGTTAACAATCCGCCGTGCAAGCTTTCTTTTGGTGTGTCGCTCTCCGGACCTGAGTACAGATGCAAGGTGAAGTCATCGAGCACCGCTGTTCGTGCCGCCCCGCTCCCCAACTCAAAATATAAATTAAGCGCGTCCTCTGTAACCGTAACCAAGCCAGTCTTCGTCCCTGCTGTAGTGTGTACCACCGGTACCCCGTTCGTTTCTTCATCGCTTCCTGTACGTTGCGTAAGCTCGCCGCCGCTGGTCATGCTGCGGACGTTGACCTCATATCTATACGTACCGGGAGCAGGAAGAGCGGTGTATATCTGCGCCATGTTCTGCGCGCCCGCGAGAAGGCAAACACCGTTGTAACTGTTCTGGACATATGCTGGAACAGAGCTGAACCATCCAACTGGCAACCCCCCGCTCCAGGTAGTAAAGGTGCCGTTGACGAGGTTCGCCCCAGTAATGTCGGTCGGCGGTGGAGTGGTCCGGCAAGCCCAATTCCGATAGTATAAACCAAGCACCCCGCAAGAAGGCTGATCACAGGCCCAGTAATTGGCAAGCGAACAAGCCACAGGAGAGGTGTCTATAAACTCTACATTCACCGCTCTCGAACCGTTCATCACTACTGTGGAGTTGCTTCCCACTGTAGAATCTTCCCCCGTTACGTCTCCTAATACGGAGTTACTTCCAGGTGTGTGCGTAAGAGGGACAGAAGTCCCCGCAGCGTAGATTTCAGTACAGTCCGTACCGCAAGTGATCCCTGGTCCATTTACGGTCCCTGCGCCGGTCCCGGACTTTGTAACGTCTAACCGATAGCTGTTGGCTACGGCGATATTTATCTGATAGTCAACGGTGTTTTGTTCCCCATCTAATGTTTTGGCACACTTAATATAATATGGAACGTTTTGTCCAGGTGTGAGATTATTGATTATGGCAGAGTGAGATGTAGTACCTGCCCCAGTAGTAAAATACTGCATTTCTGGGTATTCCGTGTCTTTTATCAGTGAGTACTTACAGGTGGCTGGAACATCTGTCGTACCGTCCAAATGCGTGGTAGCAGTAAAGGCAGGAAGTTCTGTTAGTGGATAAGTAGCGGTGAAGACCGGCCCGAGCGGCGGCACTCCGTTTGCCTCGGAATATGTCGAGGCCATTACTATATCATCAAACCAAATGTAATAAGTTGGCACAGATGCAAGAATTGCAGCATCAGTATAGCTCCCCAACTCAAAACCCTTAAAAGATCTAGGATTCGCTGCGTCTCGGTTTATCACCCCTCCAACATTAAGTTTTTCGACTCCGTCAATCCAAACAGCAAACGCGCCATCGGCATTATCTGTTGACCCGGTATTGGTATTCAATTTCCAATAATAGACGAAGTGATGCCAATTGCTGTCGGGCCAGTTAAATGCACCGGTAATTTCGGGGATATCTCCGGTGCAGTTGTTGGTCCCATATTCCCAGCTAATAATACACACGGTGTCACCCTTGGGGGCTGATCCACCATGAGCAATTCTGGCTGTACTGGCAACCGCGTAGCTGCCTGACTTTCCCCCAGTCCAGTTTGAATACGCCTCGGCTGTCCCAGATCCAAAAAACTTGATGAACTTCGGCCAACATGCCTGCTTGTTTGTTAATTTAGCCCAGAAACCAAGATAGCCTTCGGGCATCGAGTCACCAAGGCCCTTGTAAATATAAAAATAATTCTCGTCCGTGTATTCCAGCCTTACACATTTCCCGGTATAGCAATTAGATGACTGCAAGCTGGTCATTGTTTGATGCTTCGCCCAGTTGCTCGTTGACAACCACGCTGCATTATCGGCGTATCCGGAAAAATCATCCTGGAAGATGACCGCAGAAAACGCGCCGCTGCAATTTAACAGAAATAATAGGGCTATGAGCAGGGATCTCATCTCTTATCTCCCCGCCGGATAATCTGTAACGAATTGGTGATAGTTAGCGTAAAGTGATTCAACATCGGCCAACTCAAGAAGGCCTGACCAAAGAGCCGCAAGCTCAAGGGAATACATTCCCGGCCTTAGTCCATCGCCACGGTTGCCCAGTATCAACTCGGTACTGGTTATATTGAGCGCAAAAGAGCTTGTGCTTGTCGCCCGCAGAACACCGTCAACGTATATCTTTTTGATATTATTGGTATCATCCCAGGTAAAAACGACGATACGCTTTACCTGATTCCATAAATCAGGCACGGTCATGTTTGCGCCAGATGGGTTGAATTGTGCAATGGTGTCAGAACTACGAAGAAGCTGGAACTCGTCACCGACCGGTGACGTATCAAAGAACCTGCTAAGTGTCGAGGTCGGCCCGGCTCCTGATTGCGCAGTGGAGGTGAAAACCATCATTAAACTGCCGGTTGTGGCGATTGTCGGAATAGGCAAGGACACCAGCTCACCGTCAGCGTCTAGCACAATCCCGTTTGGCCCCCATGCTGTAGCCGTTACGGTCGCATCGTCGTTATTGACCGAAATATCGTTCGCTACTGTTCCGGTTCCCTCCTCGAAGACCGAGGCCCATTGAAGGTTTGCGGCGTAGGCATTACCCGCATTAAGCGTCGCTCCACTCGGCGGAGTATAGACGTTTGTGTAAGCGGTAAGCGGCGTGGACCATGTATAATATCCGTTGATACACAGGTAGATGTCACCATCATAATAACCGTCAGCAACGCATGGAACGTTGGAAGCCGGTGCCGCAGTTAAAACTACTCGGCCTGTTCCGGTTCCGCCACCACCAGAAAACGTTGCAGCGGCCCATACCCGGATAGCTTCGTCTGCGGCGTCGGTATAAGCAGAAGACCTTACCGTGTTAACAGAGCCAACTCCAGCATCATCAAGAACAGGTGCACCATTATAGGTGAAGTTCGCCCAATTAAGGATGTTAAGAGAAGAAGGAACAGGCAAGGTACTTATTCGCTGAATGTCATCGAACCACAACACCGCGCCATTCTTGTACCAACCAACGTCAGTAGGTTGCCATATTAAGCCAACCTTACCTGTCATATCCCGCTCGATGGTATTCTGATACAGGGTTAGCCCACGCTGACCATCTACCCCTGCGGAGTTGAATCCGGCAGCGTTAAGAGTCTGGGAGAGCGGCGGAATGGTCATATCATTAATAAATACCGGCGAATCTTTTGGAGCTTTTTCTGCCGCCAGCTTCTGCAAGGCCGCTTCTGGGGTGTGCTCTGGGAAAAAGTCTCCTGCATCCTCTATTGTCATCTCCGACGCAACGTATGTTCCACCAGCGTACTTCCACTTTGTGGCCCAAGAAGCCCCTACACCTGGCTCATCCCCGGACGCGGCGGTATGGGTCGCAGTGCATATGTATATCTGCCCGTTGTGCACAACAGATGAGACGTTTTCTGTGAAAGGTAAGCCAGCTCCCCATGCCGACACCACAGATGCATTCTGTAGTACAACAGTTCCATCAGTAGTTATTACATAAAATTGATGAGAAGCTTTAACTACACTGTAGTTAAAAACTATAAATAATAGTAATAAAAATATATTAATTTTTCTCACGATTACCCCCCGGATCAAGTTTTTATACAAAAGTGTAAGTTAGTATTCTCCGGCTGATTTGTTCCTGTATGATTATTAACAACAGGAGTGTGCCCGCCAGCAGGAGCTACTGTAAGTACGTGTGTATGAACGCCATCGCTACTCGTTACATTGTCATATGCTACCCCGTGTGCAAGATACATCCACCCCCCTGTACCTGGATCAGCTATACCGATAGCATCCCCAGCGTAGTGACTATGGATACCCGACGAAGAAGCACTTGCTGTGTGCCCATGCGCTGCTACGGCCTGAGCAGTATGCCCGTGCGTTCCAACTTGCGAGGGATTCACCACTAACGGGCTAACGCCTTTGTTATTTTTAGGGAAAAGAACAACAGGGGTACGAAAACGCCCTGCTACTGATCCAGGGAAAATAGGCTCTAGCAAAGCGCCTAACGCAGGATATTTGGACGTTAGGTACTCTGTAGTGTCCGCTGTAGTTGCTCTGCAAGTAAGATACCCAGTAGGCGCAGTGGCAAACGGCCACATCATTATTTCACCGACTGGCCTTCCACCACCATCAACATGCGCGTACGCAGTTTCATCCGGGCGTACCATAAGAATTTTTCCGCCATCTCCTACGAGAGAAGGCGGCATTCTTTTATCAATCTCGGCCAATATACGGCCGTCTATAACAGCAGATACCCATTGTGGCCCAAGTGACGCGCCAACCGCCGTAAGGAGCAAACATGTAAATATAATTAATCTTTTCATAAAACTACCTCTTAAAGTATGTAAGTAAAAGACATTTTCAGTGCGTCGCCAGCCGCCCAAATCCAAGGCAAAGCGCCATCAATATAATCAAGACTCCCAGGCAAAGCAATCTCGAAATATGCTTGGCCGCTAACTATTAAGGCAAATCCTACGGCTGGCATCCCTGAAAGATCAGTAAGAAAAACAGGAAAAGCCTGCGTTTCGCCTGTCTCTGTTTCTGGTGTAATTGGTAATGAAAAACGCCACCGACCAGAACCAAAGGTTGTAGTGCTTCCGATAACCAAGCTAATAAGTACTGAAGCTTTACCGCCAGATCGAGTTGACTCGCCTAGCAGGACACCATTACCGATAACCGGGTTACTTACGCTAGCTGTCCAAGAAGGATTGTAAGCAACACTCGGGTAGTCGATAAGCGGCTGCTCTGGAATTATTGCATTAAAGCTTATTATGTCCAATTCATCCAAACCGCTTGCTGGAGTAGTAAGAGTTACGACACTCGCCGCGAGTTGACTGTTAAGCGTGTAATCTTCATTAAGACGCATTTTGCGTGAATTAAGGAAAACAAGAATGTTAGCGGCTCCAGCAGCTTCTGTCATAGAAAAGTTAGTTTGCCCCGCTGTGGCGGTGTGCTGGTCCTGCGACATAGAATCAACTCTAGCCCCCGCCATGACTATACCAACAGCATCAGCGGCAGCAGTAATAGCTGAAGCAGCGGCTTCCTGAGAGGCGCTAAGATTTATAGCTACCTGTGCAGCAGAAGAAACTACTGTAGCAGCTAACGGCTCGACTATAGACCTATCACTCTCAGCAGAAGCAGCAGCGCTTGAGGCTTCGGCAGCGCTGCTGGCTGCTTCTTGGGCTAACTGCTCCATGTAGCTTATGTCTAAAACTACTATCCAATATCCAGAAGTTAAGTCTGTATTAAAACTAGCAGCAGACGTATGCGCCGTTATACACCTGTACCAATTTCTGTTAGGTGCTATTACAATATCTTTTAACCGGTAAACTGTATCAGTAACCCATGGCCCCCGCCAGTCCGAAGTTGAGCTACCGGAGTCGATTATTTCTTGCATTTGCTGTAGAAGCATTATGCATTTATCAAAAGACTGTTCAAGTTTTTCAAGGTTAACGTACCCTTCAGCGCCCCACTGCGTCGGTTGGGATAGCGGAGCCTCGGTAAATATAGCTAATAATCCGTTTTGTATAGAAGGTATAGACACCGTAACAACGCCGCCTATTTGCGGCAAAGCATTTTTAACTACCGTGTAGTCAGTATTTCTATCCAGCTTTAGATATTCACCATTTTCGTCAACATGTGAAACAGCTATGTCTATCTCTTCCAGTATACGGAAGTCAAAAGAATAATCGCCAACTCCTGTATACTCGTATTTTACTATCCTTGGTATATTCTCAACGGTCATTATAAACCCTCGCTGTTCAGCTCAATTGCTGTTCTAGCTTCTTCGTATTTAGCTCGTAACACCGGATCGACGTTTATCATATAATTTTTTATAGCGTCTTTACGCATCCGATACAGCCCTTCTATACGCATTTTCTGTATCTCAGGAGGGTATTTCTTAAACTCAGAGTCTTTAAGTAACCCACCTATTACGTCTCGCATTGGTGGAACTTCATCCAGTCCATTTTTAACATCGGCTTTTATACCCCTACCGACCATCACGCCAAAATCAGATCGTTGTTGAGTATTTAACTTTAAATTGATACCTTCATGAGTAAATTCTTTAGGTGTAATCTCTCCAGGATCGACTCCTAATTCAATAAGCTTATTAGCTACTATATCATTTTTTGAAGGTCTTGTCAAGAAAGGATTTACAATTGAGAAAGGAACACCTCTTGGAACGAATTGCGGATCACCAAAAGCGTTTGGGCGTATCGGGAGTTCTTTTGATAACCCCCATATACGTTTGTGTATATTTTCAAGCAACCCTTCAGCCATACGGTATTTTTCATCAAAAGCCATCGTATTAGTTTGAGCTACAAGATTAGGAACCACCATAGACGCGGCCATTTTTGTAGCCTGTTTTCCTAGCCCTTCATAATCACCACTCATAGCCCCTTCAAGCAGCCAATGAATATGTCCGAAAACGTCGAAGAAAGAATTATCTCCTATAGTCTGCAAAAAGGGAGTTATCGTTACCGACGCAATTTCCTCTATCAAAGCTTGATCGTCCGGGTCAGCTTGATTCAAAGCGTTTATAGCATCTGCGTAATTGGTCATCATTCCGAGCACACTTCTCGCAGGTTCAAGTCGCTCATAAGAAAACCAGTTATCTCCTACACGTATAGAATAAGGAGGCTCTTGAAACTCCGCTTTTAGTTGCCCTTTTTCTGTAGCTAAATCGCCGCGCCCCGTAACTCGGTCGGACATTACACCGACAATCGACGCAGGAAGAAGAGTTCCTATTGCCATCTTCGCCCTAGCTAAATCTCCTTTTGGGGTATTTCTAACAAAATCGCCAGTTATAAAATCATTAAAGAAGTTGCCAACAAATGATTTTCCTACCCCCATTTTAACTATATTGACAGGAGTTCTGAAGAAAGGAACAAGCAAATTTATACCTGGAGCGCGTAAAGCCTGTTCTACTTTACCCAAACTCCCTTCGAGTTTTTTAGTAAAAGTATACAGACTTGCCATGTCCATAGCCTGTTCTACCATTCGTTCGTCGGGGTTATTACGCATGGCCTGATACACTGCTTTTGCATCCTCCGCGCCCCCACCAGCAGAAACAGCTTTTCTAGCCGCTTCCTGGTTTATCGTCATACGATAGTTAATAAGCTTGAATGCTTTATCTTCTTTAAGCAACGCCTCTCCTGGAAGCCTTATTATATTTCCGATATAATCAGTAAAACTACCTAATGCTCCTGTTAGTCCAAGATTATCAGAAGTTATTTGCGGTTTTACTTTCTGTCTAGCGAGTTCATGCATTTCAAGCAATTCTTCTGGCATATTTATATCGTGCTTAGAAGCTCGTCCAACTGCTACACGAAAAACGTCTGCAACGCCGCCTACTAATCCAGCGGTCATCGCATTAGCTTGTTTAAGTTGAGAAGCAAACTCTGTTTTAGCTAACGGATTAAATATCGATCTAGCCCCCGCGCTTAACGCAGCGATATACTGCTCTGAAGGGCGCAGCGCTACCATTGAAGCATTAGAGGTTATATTAACCGCGTGTGTTAACGGTCCAGATAATATCGAGTTTACATATACTTCATAAAGCGCGTCATAAGCTTTTCCCGCACCGTTAGCAATTTTCGTTTGCCAAGCTCTAGGAGCTTTTTCAAGTAGCCTTGTAAGCTGTCTTGGATCAAGTTGTTCATCCGAAGCCATAGCTCTAATAGACTTCAAAAAACGAGAGTCAGTATCAGGGCTATCTATCATGTCTCTTACCTGCTTATACATTCCACGATTCGTATCAGCTTGGATACGAAAAGAGCGAAGAAGCCTTCCAGCGTCAGACGCTACTCCTGAAGTTTTCTGCATAACAGCTAGATTTAAGAAAAATGCCTTATTCGCGGCAGCTATATCAATCGGGTCTTTAGATACCTCTGCTCTGCGGGCATACATCCTGAAAGTATTTCCGGTAGCCATTAATCCTTGTCGAATAGCGAAGGCTTGCTTATCATCGAAATTAGCCGTTCTCCTACCGAGTAAGTCTTCGAGAAGTTCTACCTGCGCACCAGCTTTTACGAAAGCTTCAGTATGAGGCTTGCCAACCTCATTCTCAAAAACTTTCGAATAGTGTTTTGTTACCTGATCGAAGAATACATCTATCTCTTGTTGAGTATTCAACTTAGAAATATTTATATTAAAAGCTTGTCCAGGAACCGCATTAGACTTGAGAGTAGATTGTATAAATTCATGCTCCTGTTGCGATTTTCCCCACACTACCATAGGCGCTGAAGGGTCGCCAAACGCTTGCTTATACACGTTTACCTTATTTATCGTAGCTTTAAGGTCTACTGCATTCATTAACTCCGCTACTTTTTGATCTTGAAGATGGTTTTGCAATTCTTGAAAAGACGCCATATCCCCACGATCAGCTTTTTGCGCTAACTGGCCTATATTAGTTAGCTTATCGGGATCATAAGCGCCATCTAAACCGAGAAGTTTTCCTACCCCTTCTTCCCATACTCCTGTATTTTTTACTTCGCCGCTCATTTCTTGTATCTTTTTTGCTTTCATCCCCTCTTGGAATACCTTAGCAGCGCCTATTCCGAGAGTTACAGTCGGGTCTGTGGCTAAAGAAATTCCTGTTGCTACAACCGGCTTCGACCACTCTGGCAAACTCTGCATGTGTGTGTCAACTGTAAGCTTACCATAGTCAGGATGCTCTTCTCCTAAAACCGGAAATAGCCTATTCATCAAGGCTTTACCAGACACTTTAAAAGCGTGAGCGGTATTGTCTGCTAATCCAGTATTCGGATACTCTTTATCTGCTATAGGGGCAAGAGCCGCGTCGCCAAGAGCTTGTAATGGCGAAGTAGCCCAATCCAGAAAGCCCATTACGCCTGTAGATTTCTTCTTCTCTTGAGCTGTTGCTCCTGCGCTTGGGGGGTTAGCAACGTCAGGTATATTTTGACTACCTTGTAGTTGTTTTTCTTGTGGCTTAATCATCTGTGTATCTAATTCCTGTATCATACTATCTATAGAATTAGAATTATTTTGTATAGCTGCACGATGCTCTACGTATAGATCATCTCTTGTAATAGGCTGGAGAGTGTTCATATCAATCCCTTATGTTTATATCTTCTGTGTCTCTGAGCATTGTCATGTACGTTCTTGCGAGAAAACTCTTTTCGTCATATTCAGCTTTACTCATTTTACCAGAAGCCCTGTCTGCCTGTATCTTGGCTAGTAGGTTGCGAAGATCAGTTTTACTCTCTGGTCTAACTCCATCATAAAGAGGCTGAAGCGCAGAAACGCGAACTTTAACAGTAGAATATTCCTTATTAACAGATTCTTTAGCCTTTGCGTGAGCTTCTGCTGGTCCCATGCTACTGCTATACTCGTTGAATAAACGACGATAAGATTGATTCGCCATGTATTCTAAAGCCCTCCCTTGATCGGTAAGACTGTTACCCATTATGTCTTTCCCCCCAGGGATAATAGCACTTATCATATTCTTTGCGTCTTTCAGCCTATCGGAGTTTCCTTCTTTACGTAATGATATGGCGTCGTTTAAAAGATTTATTCTGTCTTGTCGTTTTAGACCAGGAGAGTTATTTATTAACTGTATTACACTGCTACCGTCATCGGCTATAAAATTAGAACTTTCTGTATCTATTATTCTGGAACTTATTTCAAAGTATTTCGATGGGTCTGTTTTTTCGTCTTCTCCAGCGATCATCCGTCTATTCGCTTCCATATATGAACGCGCGTCGCTTTCAGATATTTCTTGCCTAGCTACCTTTTGCCAAACATCATATCCTGACAACTGCTTCTTACCTTGATAAAGATCCATGTGGAGTAATGCGGCATTCGTATTCTGAACCCTTGTAAGCATTTTTTGCTCTTGCCGCTCACGATGATCGTAGTTTTGCGTAAAGTTCGATATCTCATTATTCTCCCATGCGAATATTGCTTTATCTAACTTAACCAAAGCGTCAGCAGGAAGTTCTTGTCTCCCTATTACATCACGAAAAACTTTTGCGTCCTCCAGACCTTCACCGATTTTATAAACACCTTTCTCGTCTACTTTTCCACGGCCATTAAGATACACTTTTTCTGCCGCTGTAAGTAGCTCATGTTCCCAAGCAGAATTAGCTTGATCTAATTCATCTACTTCAAACGTGCTGAAAAAACGTTGTTTAAGTTTACTGGCAGTATAGGATTCTTTTCCATCTGGTCCTTTCTGCATAGACCCAAGAGCGTCAGGAGGGTATGCGTGAATTTCCTTTCTTATAGTTTCACGTTCAGCTTGTCTTAAACCCGTATCTAATTTTGCTTTTTCACTAGTGGAATGGCTAGCTGCTTTAGATAGGTAACTTTCTTTTATATCAAAAAAATCCATAACCGCTTTCTGTCTAGCAGCAGGAGGAAGATTCTGAAGTGAAGATCGCATTGTATCTTCAAGTTGTACGCTAAAATCCTTATATCCGTCTATAGCAGCTATACCCTTTTTAGACAGATATCCAGGATTTTTATCGTCACCGTTAAATAGGCTCAGAAGATTCTCACGTAAAACCAACTCTTCTTTCTTTGCTTTTACTGTATTTATTGTATCTGTATACTGCTCAGTAGCTCTATGTAAAGCCTGCATCCCATCGGCTACAGCTTCTGGAGATATTAACGGGCCTCTAGCTATAGCTGTAGTATTAGTGTTCGCAGTCAGCTCTCTTGCTTGTAAATTAGGAGCATCGAAGTCACCAAGAACAGCTATATTTATTTGACCTAATCCACGACGAACATTAGGAACGCCACTTCCAGTATTCAAATGAATTGCTGCGCCTTCGTAACTGCCAACAGCTCGCCTACTTATGCTGTCGCTTAACCCTTTAGTCTCTATCGTTCCTTCAATATCGTTAGTCATTACTTATCCTCAAGCAGACTATAAGAGTCTTCCTTCTCTTTATTTTTTATGTAACTGCTCCCGATTGACGTTCCCGCTCCGAAAATACCACTCCAAAAAGCACTTGATCCAGCCCAAGATTGCGCGTCGGCTTTTTGAAGTCCTGTTGTCATAGTTTGAGAAGCTGCTACAGTAGTATTATATTTTATTGCACTAGCGTCTATCGTTCCTTGAGCTATTGCACCAAATCCCCCGACTACTGCTCCAGTAAGATTACTCTGTTCAAGAAGTCTTCCTTCAAAAGTTATCTTTTGCGCTTCCTGATTACCTTCCCAACGAGACAAAGCCGCAGCGTCCATAAGTTTTGCATACTGGATATCGGCTCCACGGCGGACAATAAATTCTTCCATCGCTTGCTGCTCTTTAGCGGCGTTTATAGAATCAGCAGGAGTATCTTGATTTATAATAGCTCCAGAAGCGGCTTGATTTACTTTTATATCCCCTATAGCTTGTTTATGCATCCGGTCAAGCTGTTTCAAATCTAGTCCAGCCGCTTCAGCAGTGAGCGAAGCCTCATTCTCTAGCAAACTGGCTTCATAGTCGCCCATGAAAGAAGCTCTTTCAGCATTCATGTCCGTTAATGCACGAACTTGAACATTCTGATTCTCTGCTATGGCGACGCCAAGATTAGCTTTTAACATAGCCATAGCCATAACAGACTTAGCGTTTGCTGCCCCCGCCGCGTTTATGGCTATAGAGTTAGCAAGGGCTGTAGTAGAAGTGATACTAGATTGACTATCGCCTTGATTCTTTCCTGCTATAGCGCTATATATATAAGGAGCGGCTTGAATAAGCGCCCCGACCCACCAAGCCATGTTATATCTCCGATATGTATAGTAAGTCAGTAGTTCCTAAAACAGTCAATGGAAGTGGTAAATCCTGCTCTATTACGACTCGCTGTATCATAGAAGCTTCTGGATTGGTATCTGATTCTGTAAAATCTACAGGTATAAATCTAGTAGCTAAAGGAATAGGCTCGTCATCTTGAACTAATGGATTAAGAAATGGCACGTAAGTATACCGTATTTTACCAAAAGCGTTTTGTATACCAACTCTCATACCAGAGCTATCTTTTAATGATATTTTAGAAGATATAACTCTTGTTTCCATAGAGTGCGAATTACCGTCTTCCAGAGTAACAGCATTAGACGTAGGTATTAAACGACTTGTAAATGGTAAACCAACTACAATGTAGTTGAAATTTCTATCAAGAGTTATAGACCCGCCTGTTACAACTTGACTAGTGTGAGGTCTTCCGCCAGCTAGGATAGAAACGGTTTTTCCTTCTAAATGACCAAGGCCAGTAACGGTTGATATCGGGGTTCCTGAATATTCGAGAAAACTATCAAGAAATCTTCCATCAATAGCCGAATCACTATCAAATTGAGGCGCTTTCATCTCGACGTACCATTTAGTTACGCCTCCTATAACTCTTTCAACAACGCAAAAAAGATCAGTTTCGTTGCTCCCTGGTATAGCTGTTACCGCAAGAAATTTTCCGTCTGTAGTATGCCTGTGCCACCCGATAACGTTATGCTCTCGCTTCATCGTAAGAGCGATCAAAATACCGTCATCACGAACAGCCCATATTATACCGTGTGGAGTTTTTTGATAGGTCCAGTCAACTATCTTGTTTTTTGCTGTTAGATGGGGGGCAAGCACAGATAAATCAACAACGTCATAGGAGTCAGTTGCATAGTCATAAACGAATTGATTTACTACTCTGCCTAACAACTCAACAAAGATAGTGACTGGACCAATCATTATAGGCTTTAACGGCTCCGATCCTTGACGCGTATGCCTATTCATCTTGAATGACTTAAAAGAAAGAGGCTCCGAACCGCTCCCTTTTATATCCCATTCGTCGCCTAATGTTCCTACGAGCAAAGCTCTAGCAGTATTCATCCAGGCTATAGCATTTTGTGAACCTGAGTTCATCGTTAATGTAACTGCATCATCAGCTACTATCGGAGAAGACACGCCCATATCTTCAAAATTAGCCGACTTCGAAAACCATAATGTTTGTGGCCTATTTTTTGTCGCCGCGTAGCAAATACGCTGTTCGAAAAAGCCAACTTTACTAGGCCAGTTATCCGGGTCAGACCATCCACTAGCACCAGTTGGCATCGAAGTAAACGCGACTTCCGTAGCGGACCATGAATTATGAGCTAGGCGCTTAAAATCAAGAGGCTTTCTATTAGGCTGCGCTAGTTTGACAAAATCGTTCATCTGGCTATAATCCATAGACCAAATATCAAGAGTACCGGAAAACTCAAACACATAAGGAACCCCAGGAGTTGAGCTTTCGACTAGACCACTGGATGTAACAAAAGCAACTCTAGTATTTCCATTATTATGTTTAAAAAATAATAGCGCGTAAGCTTGAGAACGACTAAATACAAATGGAATTAGGCGAGGCCGTACATTCGTAACAGCGCCGCCTAATAAGCTCGTAAGATTATATAAGAATTTTGTCCCTGAACGGCGGGTAGCCGGTCCTTGCGGTAAAGCTGTCATATTTAACATCTCATGACAGCCATTTATAAACCGTGAAAAATCTATTTTCTCATGGAGTATATCACCTAATTCACCGGCTGTGAAATTTCTCTTATGCGGTCTATATAATTTTCTAGCCATAGAATAAAGTACCAGTTTGATCCGCTATTACGAACGTGTCATACTCTAAATCCTGATCTTGGTAGTCATCGCCGCAACCTATATTGGAATCGATAAGCTTTGCGTCACTCAAGAGATACATTGCGCTCTTTTCATTTGCTATTTTTACATCCTTATCCCCTGTCAGTGGCATAGCTAGGCCAGCCGCTATAGCTGTAGACAACGCTAAAACGAAATAAGGTGGAAATAATCCAGTCTTATCCACGTACCGAGTATACCTAAGTATTGGCATAACACCCATAACTGATATCATACTAAAAGGGATTATGATATCTCTTCCTTCAACTGACCAGCGGTTGGGCTTACCTAGACGAGGGGCTAATCTTCGAGGAACAAAACAATCCGAAGGCATCCCATATCTTACGCCTTCTGGATGTTCTTCTGCCTTCTTTTTCAGATACACAGAAGCTCTAGCAAAAGTCCAGTCATGAGCTGATACGAGCCTGTCACGGATATTCTCGTATACCCTTTTTGATATCCTCCCGGAAGCAGGATCATCCTCAGTTAGAGAAAAATCCCTCAACGACGCTTTTCCAAGAGTATTAAGAGCAAGATTGACTATTTCTATTTCAGAGTACAAGGCTATCAGTCTCCGCTGAGTAGTTCGTCCAGCGCATTATCCTGCGGCAGTGCTGGCTTGTCTTTAGAAGAAAACTCAACAGCTATTCCACTTTCATGAAACTTTTTAGTCTTCTTATTTTTATACTCCATAGCAGTAGGAATAGGAGCAGAAGACATGCCGATTGGCATAGCGGGGCTTATCCTATCGTGCATAATCTTCTCAACGATAGATTTACGATCCTCCCCGGTTAAATCTTCACCTGTTCGTTCCTTGTAATAGTCGATCATCGGCTCAAGAGGAACGATATCCTCCATAAGAACAGCCTCGGTTATTACATTAAAGTCAATGTCTTTAGCGTTTAGAGAAGACATAGGAGCGAAGTTCGTAGGTACTTTAGTGAAGAAATCAGTATCACCGGCATCATACCATTTAATCTTCCCAGAGTCAGTTCGGGTCTGCCCTGGTTTCAAGGCTATACATTTTACTCGTTTCATATTATATAGCCTCCACTTCTTCTTCCGCTCGAACTATCTCATTCAGCAGACATTTGACGTTTACTTTTTTCGTAGTTTTCGCAGCTTCGAAATAAGCATTTCGGATTGCGGTAACAGCGGTAAGAACAAGAGCCTTCGTCGCGGTATCTAACGAAGTATAGTTCTCGTTGTTTGTGACTGCTATTGGCATGGTTTAAACCTCCAAAAAGTGACGAGCTTTTACACTCGTCACTTAATAAACTATTAACAGGCTATTAACAGGCTAATTATTGATTCGTTTGCCCTTCGTGTTCCTGCAAGCAAGCTGTCCACGTCCCGGCAGACGTTGAGCCAGTAAGCGCGATAGCTACATACTGCAAAATGTTTTGCGGAAGCGGCACTGCATATCCTGCGTTTAGCACGGCAGAGTCTACAACATGAGTTTCGAGCAACGTATCAGCAGCCGATGTGGCCTTGTGGGATATCGTAAACCCTGTTGCGCCAGCAAGCCCGCTTCCTTTTATAACGATTTGCGGCTTATTACCATATCCGCTTTTAGTATTTGGCAACTTGACTACGGTAGGCGAACCGTTGTGTGCCAAGTTATCCGCGAAGATACCTTTTGAATCCATTATCATATTACTATCTCCTTGACTACATGTGTAGTCAAAAATATTAAGCGGTGAGCACCGCCTCGGTGTGAACGATAGCGTCGCAACGCTCTATCGGACAACCAGAAATATTGAGCTGGTGCTTAACGCCGAAAAGATCGTCGAAACCGAGAGACATATTAACCTTCCGGTTAGCCATCTTCAACATACGTGTGTACACTGGACGACTCATGAAGAATACCGGACGAACACCCTTGAGCGAAGGAAGTGCGCTGGTGGCATCGATCATCGCATCACAGAAAGTGTTGATCGTAGCCTCATCCATCGCGGCAGTAAGCTGGACGTTAGCGATACGAACAACATACCTCCAATCAGCAATAGCCAAACCTTGCTGTACGCGGTAATGCGTAGCGTAACCACGGAAGACCTTTCCGTCAGCGTCGCGAAGATCAATTTCACCAAGGTCATTTACCTCAATACCCGCATTAGGCGCGGATTCGGGGTAAATACCAAAAACGCCAACATCAACACCAAGACCAAGAAGCCAGATAGAACTCTGAACGTCTGCGGACGTACCTCCAGCATCGAGAACATGGTACATGCCGAAAGTATTAGACGCTGGCTTGTCAGAAGGATTACCAAGAACGTCATACCGTGGAGAAAGACCGAAGAATTTTTCAGGAGAATCCCCGTAGAACATGGTTGTAGCCAAGTCCTGATTGATACCTTCAGTGATGCGACGATCTTTTCGAAGACGAAATGCCGCAACATCACCAGATTTTCTTGCAACGATAAGGTCGCACTCAGAACGATTTTCGTACAGCCCAACAGTATCGCTTACCTGGATACTAGAGCTATCCACCGGCAAGATACCTTTATTGAGTCTACGCCAAGTCCCTTTCGGAATACTAGCGTCCATCAAATGGACATGCACGTCTTTTTGGTTACACTGCGTGAACGGCATGTGAGTAGCCAGATCATTCGTCTGGTTCAAAAGTTCAATTGCATTTTTAAGAAACTTGCCATCCGGTCCCAAGTCCTTAGTGAGATTTGCTACTGTCGGCCAATCGCCAGCAGAGGGATCATACACCATGTTAAAACCTCCAAAATATTTTGACTACGATGTAGTTATTTTTTAGGCGCTTGATTCGGATACATCTCATGCGCCAAATTTACCTTTTGAGTAGGCTGCTCTGTTGTCGGTTTAGCCGATTTTAGGACGCCACTCTCTTTCATGGTTTTACCGAGATTATAAAACAAGGAAACGACGATAGGGTTCATCATCGCATATCCTGATTCTGGAGACTTCAAGAACTTCGAAAGCTCAAGTTTACCATCAGGATCAGCGAAAGCGAGTACTCTGTTAGCGAGATTCAAATTTTCTTGCTTTGATTCTCCCCAAACTTTATAAAGCTCATTCATCCCGGCTTTGTGTTTTTCAACAACAGCAGCCATCTCAACTGTTTTAATCTCTTGGAACTTAGCTAACGCCGCATCAAACTGCGGTTGCGTCATTCCAGTTTTTACAGCCCAGTCCCCAAGTTCTTCAGGAACACCGGAAGGTAACACCATCTTCTCAGGAACAACAGGAGCCTCTTTAACGCTTACAAGAGCCTTTGCTAAGTCCTCTATAGAAGAAATGGATTTTATTTTGTCATGCCCTCGAAGATCCTCGGGTAACGACTCCCTCCAGTCTACTACAGTCCCACTAGCCCCTTCTGGCTGTTGGCTAGGAGTAGCCGCAGCAGCTCCCGCACCTTCAGCGCCACCGGCTCCAGCAGCACCACCACCACCGGCTCCAGCTCCTTCGCCTTCTCCGGTATCAAAATTGTATAGGTATTTACTCCATTCCGTATAAAGCTTTTTCATACTTGACCCCCTCAAGCATAAGTTCATGATATATGGTAGGGTCTATACTATCTAGTATCTCTTTTATTTGTCGTCCAACAAGCCGCCTACCCTCAGCGTGAAGAACCTTTTCTTTTTCAGGATTAACTACGTCATAGAATCCACACCACTTAAAAATCTCACGTATGAAAACTCTTGTGTTTCCATCACGCATTGAAAGCTCTACTGATGTTATAAATTCATCATAACATTTCTGTTGCAAATACGCAAGTCTTTTTTCTTTCTCATGCATATCATCGACTGACTCTAGGTCCTGATATTCTTCATCAACTGTTTTCATAATAGCATCCCTTCGCTACTAAACTGTTCGGATAGATTTGCTCCAGCTTCAGACATATCTTTTGTCGTAGAAGCTCGTTGCGCATTTAACTCTTCTCGGAGCATAGCATCTTGCGCCCCCTCTGCTTTTTGCTCTTTTCGCGTTAACTCAGCTTGCCTATTCTTTCTTATACTAGCAATTTGTGCTGGTGAATTTAGCCGCCTAGCTGGAACTCCATTTATATCAGCAAGTTCATAAGCAAATCCGTCAAGGTCTGGTATATCCATAACCTCTGGCTTGTACTGAGCTATCGCGCCTACTATCTGCAAGAAATTCTGGAGCGGGCCAGCAGTCATAGCTTTCATCATTTGAGCTAGAATAGACGTAAGCTCTATTTCTACGTCGATATTTTGCTCTCTGAACTGCTCAGGCCACGGAGTAAACTTACCCTTACGTTCAAGAATATTATAACTTCTTTGAACAGTTGGAACTATGCCCTCATAAAAAATTCTATCGAGAGTAGGACTCAAACGAACGAAACGCTCTCCTGAAATTTCTTCGACTTGCCTTGCTTTTAGCGGCGAAGCGTTAGGATCACGCGAAGCAGTTAAAAATACGTCATTATAAAATAGTTTTTTCAGTATTTCCTCAAGTTTTTCTTCCTGGAGTGCGGCAGACGTATGGTCAAAGCTAGTATCATAAGCTTTGGAAATTATATCTTCCTTGTTTATGTAATAGTTTATCGCATCAGGATACGTTTTTACCTGCCCCTTCATGTGTACAGGAGCATTCAAAGGAGGGCGAATCGACTTATGAAATGAAATAGCAGAACTTTTAACTACCTCTTGTAGTCGTTTTATTATTGGTATAGCCTCCATAGAAGGAGATACACCGTATTCGTCAGTTCCAATTACGTCGTATCGAGTAGTAGGATAAGGAAATTCATTACACCCTTCCACTCTCAAAAACTCAGGATACTTATTTTTCTTTGGTATCTTCGTATTTACCCCGCCATCATATTTACTATCTGCTTCACAGAGCAGTATATAAAAGCGGGTAAAAGGCATGTCCATAAACTTCTCAGGTACTACACCCTCTACAACAGTATACCAATAATCCAAGCTACCGTCTTTCTTCTCATACTTATCAAGCATACTCTGAGGAAGGCTGTCACCAAACTTCTTATATAGCTGATAAAAGTTCATGAAGACTGTACGATATAGTCTATCTACTTTACCATTATCGTCTGTTCCTATGGAGTACTCTCCAAAAGTAAGAACGCTATACTGTAAAGGATTTTTTATATCCCCTTCGCCAACGAACATCGAGCCAGTAGCGAATCCAACTATCTCAGTATAATACGAATTTACTGTATTATAGAAATTGGCTCGACGCATCTCATCATACAGAGTTTCTTTCCTCTCAGCGAGGATTACTTGAAGTTCTTTTACGCCTCTTAGTTCTTTATTTCTAAATTTTATGTCTATCCAAGGACGCGTGGATGGGGTTATTCCTTCTTTTAAAAAAGACACAAAAACCCCGAAGGCGCTTTTACCTTCAGAGTTAACTATTTTAGAAGATGTAAGAACACGTTTTACCGGCTTGCTTCCGGTATTGAACATACCCCTACCAGGCAAAAGCCATTCAGCTATTTGCTGACCTTCTTCTAACCACGGCTGTTGATTATTTTTTAACTGTTGGTATTCATTTAGCCTAGCTGCAACAGTAGCGCCATCAGCATCATCAAATTTCATTTGGCGCTTCCTCCAAGTAAAGATGTTATAGCATCAGGATCATCATCGTCTGATAAAGAGGTTAAAATAGTTCCTAACACGCCTTTACGCTTGATATCCTCAGCCGTTATTGCTTTTGACATTTTTTCTTTTATAGCCTTATTCTCAGCTTCATAATCTATAACATCAACGCTCGTCGGTTCTGGTGGCGTAGACGCAAGCTGCATCGCTTGCTGTTGTTCGATCATCGACTTTGTGATAGCTTGTGACTGAGCTAGGTAGGCCAGCATCGGCTCCATCATAGCGCCAACATCCGGTCCCTGCGTTTGCTGTGGTAACTGAACAGTAGTATTAGAAGATTTTCCTTTTCCACCCATTACTACCCTCCTAAAACATTTTCAACGCCGCCGAGCTTATCTTCATCATCATCTTCCTCTAAACCGAAAACAGCTTTTGACTTTACCGCCTCGCCGGCAGGAGGTAGCACAGGAATTTCTTCTGGTATAACTCCTTCACCTTCTACCCCCCTAACAATGTCTAAATTCCATTTGTTAGTTCCGGAACCCCAGATTTTTTCTAGCTCAGATAAAGAACGGTCGTCCTGTTCCGACCAAAGAGTAGCAAAAACGCTATTTACTCGTTCTTTTTTCTGCTCCTCGGTGAGCGAATAATCCGCTCCAGATACTTTTGCGTACCCCATTTCTTCTGCTACTTGGGTATTGACCTTATCAATAGCCGAATTAGCAGCAGCAAACTTAGCCTTATACATACTGTCAATCCTACTTTCAGCGGCTTTTTTATCTGCTGCAGCTTGCTGCTCTTTGCGGATAGCTTCATAATCCGGAGCTTCTGGCATTTCGAAAGTTGGCATTTTATATGCTCTACCACCTCCGCTATGCTGTTTTGGTTGTGACCAAACTCTACCTTCTCCTTGACCATATGTAAGATAATGGTAGTCTGGTTGAAGCCCAGACGCGGCTACGTCTGGATACATCTCAAGGTATCTTTGTCCTTCTTCTGTTTGCGCCGGTCCTTTTATTGAACCTCCGCCGCCACCTTTTCCGCCCATTTTGACTACCTCTGTAGTTAAAAACTTATATGCTTGTGTTATGCGTAAGACCCCCCAGAGCCACCTTGACCTTGAGCGCTACCATCGCTACCTTGCGAGTTTCCGTCTGGACCGCCAAAACTACCGCCTCCACCAGAACCACCGCCACCAAGATCACCGAACACCCCATCATACTCGCCGTAAGGGTCGCTATCGTCAAGCAAGCTACCAAAAACACCGTTTACGTCAACTCCGTAAACCCCTGTTTGATCATCTCTTGCTCTACTTGACTTGCTGGTACCAAGGGCGTCCCCAATAACACCGTAGTCAAGAGAATCTTTAACTTCTGAGTATGTAGTATAACCTGTTACAGGGTCAAACGTAGCCAAACCAGCCGCTATCGCAGCAGCCATAGCCATAGCTGTATTAGCGTCTACATTCTCCCCTTCATAACCACGGCCTTCACCAGTTCCACCACCTTCGGTATTATTCTGCTTCTTTATTGGCGTAGCTTTTCCACCAGCAGGTAAAGGCTTACCTGGCATTATATAAGATACTTGACCACCTCCACCACCTTTACCGCCCATACATGCTCTCCGAAGTTAATTTACTCAAGTATCCGTCTACATACTTCTTACTCTTCGCATTATAGAACATTTTATCAACTTTGTCAAGTACTTTAAATCCTACACGCTTAATAAATTTTATTGCCAGCCTATTGTCAGCAGGCGTCAACCCTATAAGCGTTGTTAAGCAATCTCCTGTCTGTTCCGATTTCAAATTAAAATGCTGCTCTGCTCCTTCTCTGGCTATCTGTACCGCTATAGGACCATGATAAATAGGGTGTATACTAAAATGCACTTGGGCTGCAAGTCCTCTGAAATTATTTAACATAGTTTCAGCGGCTATTTTTCTCTTTTCTGCATCCCACATAACAAAACACGCGTTAGTCTTGTCCGCTAACATCTCTTCTACATCTCTAAGAGAAGGCTCTGCTACCTCTATCATCCTAGAACGTAACAACCCGCTCGTTTTCATGTCCTTCCAAAAATTAACTACCCTGTAGTCAGAAAAATCTTTTACATGAGAAAGGAAAAATCTATTAGCAGTAACCATGTTAGCACTCCTTATTAAGATAGTTCATAGGGTCATACTCATTCTCTTGTTCCATAGCCCTTCTTAAAATGTCTAGAGCCTCTTCAACACTTCCGGCTCTTGACATGTCTTCTTTAGTACTCAACATCTCAGCCCCACCGCCAGCAAATGTAAGAGCAGTAGCGTCAGAGCTATTAGGAGAACCACCTATCATATCGGCAATCTTCTTTTTATCCATCAGTTTAATTCTATTTCCAGCATCAGACTTATCAAGAAACTGATTAGTAGACTCCTTTAACAACCGATCATCATCAGGAACAGACCCCCACGGCAACCAGTTCTTATACTCTAAATACATATATGCACGCTTATTAGAGCAAGATGGTTTAGGCGACTTACCATTGAACCATACTGGAATAACAACATGCTCCAATCCAAGCGCTCGTAGCCTAGTAATAACCCCCTCCCCCTGTCCCGCGTCTATATAAATATACTTAGGCTTGTCTTTCTGATACTCTGAGAATATAAAATCTGACTGATATATAGAAGTCTTGTTAGTTATCAACTGCGGCTTGAATAACCTTGGCCCCTGCCGTTTTACTAGCGCCGCAGGATCAGTTGTATAGCCTGGATCGTACCCATATATGAGTGGGTATTCTCGCATAGCACCATGAGATAATTTCCTCTCAAGTGCTAAATAATAATCTTCTGGCGTTATAAGAACATCCGAAGTCTTAGCAAAGAAGTTGCACTCCATCTCTCTATCATAAGACCCAGGCTCCTTCCTCTCCATCAGCATCCGCATCTGAGCTTGTTCTGCTTCTGTAAAAATACCAGTTTCAGAAGCCTTGAACATCATACTATTCCATTCAGGAAACTGCGGATCACTGCCGAGTTTGTAAAAGTCGAAGAACATATCAAGACCTTTAACAGTCCCAATAATAAGCGCCTTACCTTTACGATCCTGCATTGCTGGATATAGTACTTCATAAAACGCATACGACGCATTAGTCCAGGACGCCATCTCGTCCATAACTGAAGCATCGATATAAATACCACGTAACGCCTCAACGTTTTCTGACCCTACAAGGAAAAGCTGCGCACCGGTTGGTAAGTCTATCCTAAGTTCTGTTTCATTGAATCCTACGAGTTTACCAAAATTAGCAAGAAACGCTTTGAAGTAAGACCATACAACCCTCTTAGCCTGCTTCTGGTTGGGCGCTATATAATAACCGCGAAAGTCATTACCACCTTTAAACGCTTCTTTGATAAGCCAAATAGCTGCGGCTACTGTCTTACCAAAACGCCTATGACAAACAGCGGTAAGAAACCGATACCCCCAAAGACCTTGAAAAAGTTCTTCTTGGTGAACTCTAGCTTGAAAAGGAATTACAATTCGTTTCTTCTCTGTCATTGTAAAGTAACCTCTATAAGATTATCGTCCTTCTCATGCTGAAGCATCTTAGGTGAACGTGACTCTGCTAATGCTGCTGTTACTGAGTCACGCATTGTTATACTCTTAGGAGGTGCTTCAAAAGCAACCTGAATAAATGCTACATTACCTTGAGCCTGATTGTTGCTTGGCTCTTTTACATTATGATATGCTCCTAGCGTAAACTTAACCAAAGCAGCGGGCATCTTGTCTTTCAATCCGTTAGAAACATAGTGATCTTCTATCCTCGTAAGGGCGCGAATTACGTGATATACTGATTCTTCTGGATACTGTTGAGCGTTTTGTTCTTCACTATCCCACTTTTCAAGTACTCTTGTTATGTCTACAACTCGGTTGAACCCTATTGCGAGAGTTAAGCCCGGTACTGTTGGAGGGCTTTCCTCTTTTATCCTCATTTCAAAATACACATCAATTAATATTTTCAATAAATCAGGATCGTGCATTATTAAATTATTCATATAGAACCTCCTTTATAATATAATAGTACTATATCATTATTGTTGCGTAATGTCAACTACATGTGTAGTCAAAAATAAATTATAAAAAATTTTGGTTTAGTGTATGAGACTCTGTACACTAGAAAATTAGAATTATAAAAATATTTTGTTCTAGCGTATGAGACTCTGTACACTAGAAAATTTCTAAAAAAGTTTGTGATTGGATGTCACGTAATCTGGCAGCTTCGCGATTTTCCCCCACCCTTCGCTCACGACGCGAAAACGAGCCGCCTAAATTTTAACGCGACGCGCAACGCGCTACGCAACGCGCTACATACGACGCGAAAATGCTAGTGGACGGCTTGACTATATAATGGGTTGTTCGGCAACGAGCAGAATGCGTCCATTATATAATGGGCTGTTCAATCCAGGAAATGACTACATGTGTAGTTGAGCACAAGGTGTATGAGACTATGTACGCTGTGGCTAGAGGTGTACGAGATTATGTACGCTGAAGGTGTAGGGTGTACAGACTCTCATACGCTGTGACTGGAGGTGTACAGGATTATGTACGCTGAGGTTGTGAATAAAGAACGTTCACAGCGTATGAGAGTCTGTACACGAACATAAGTACATGATATTACTCGTTATCATGTTCGCAGAGGTCCACAAAGTACTCTAACTAACTGATATAATTGAAAATGTATGACATTCGTAACGTACTATAATTATTGAACATATAAGAATTGTGTTATGTGTGTTATGTTGACTATGATACTACGTGTAGTTAGGTATGCTCCTTAACTGCTTGATATCGTTGCGACATATAAACTATGTGTTATTTGTGCTATTTTAAATCGAAAAAGCTTTATATAAAGAGAAGAAGAGGAACATATAAGAATATTCTGCTAGCAGGTAGGATTTTTCTATTCTTTAATTTTTTCTCTTACTTTAGATGAACAACATAACACAGATAGCACATAGTTTATATGTCGCAACAATATCAATACTTTACGAGTGTACAAGTACTATTCATTGACTCAAAACAACATAACACAAGATAACACATAACTTATATGTCAAACAATTATAGTTACTTACGAACATAGCAATATACTTAATGAAAACATACATTTAACATACTTTTGTGGACTTCTACGAGAATAATAACGAGTAATATCATACACTTATGACCCCTGTACAGACTCTCATACACCCTTTTTCCGCTGAAGTTGTGAAAAAAGAACGTTCATAGTGTACATAATCCCATACACTGTATATGATTCCATACACTTAGCGTACATAGTTTCATACACTAAAACTATTTTGCTTTTTAACTACATCGGTAGTTGATTTTTTCTTGACATAGAAAACAGAAGTGATATAGTTCAATCATACCAAATGAGAGATTAACTCAACATAAGATTAACCGTAAATATGGGTGACACCATGACAACAGCCAACCAGATCAGATATGATAGAATGAAAGAGCTTGCCTTGTCTCAACTTGTACACAACTGCCATATAATTCAGCAGCTGCACTTAATGAATTGTATGACTAAAGAACAAGTTGCAGTCAACATGCAATCAGCTCAACACCTTTATGATACATGTATAAAACACGCTGATATTCTTATAGCGGCTAGAGAGATGTAGTTTCACGTGAAACACTAACCTTAATTAATGAGGGAAAGCCATGAAAAAGCTTAATAACAGATGGATTGACGATAATAATAACTCGTGGAGCTGTTTAACTAATACGAAAAAACAGGCGGAAGAAAAGAGTAAGAGTCTTATCTATTGTTCCCACTGTTCCGACTGTTCCGACTGTTCCGGCTGTTCCAGCTGTTCCCACTGTTCCGGCTGTTCCCGCTGTTCCGACTGTTCCGACTGTTCCAGCTGTTTCAACTGTTCCCGCTGTTCCGACTGTTCCAGCTGTTCCGGCTGTTCCCACTGTTCCAGCTGTTTCAACTGTTCCAACTGTTCCGACTGTTCCGACTGTTCCAACTGTTCCGACTGTTCCGACTGTTCCGGCTGTTTAGACTGTTCCCGCTGTTCCCGCTGTTTAGACTGTTCCCGCTGTTCCCGCTGTTCCGACTGTTCCTGCTGTTCCGGCTGTATTTATAGTATTGATTGTAACGATTTAGACGACACTAATAGATCGTAATAAGAAGTATAACCTTAATTAATGAGGGAAAAACCATGAAAAACACTAAAACCAGTCAAGTAGCAGTAACTAAACAACAACCTGCAATCCTCGGAAAGAAAGATGTACAGTCAATTCATACCTCTCTTGACAAACGTATTCTTGCAGCAAATGGAGTTAAGGTAGACGCTAACACCTATCAACTGCAAGCGAGTGAACATGAAATGGTAACTATCAAGGTCATCGATCAGAAGATATTAGTAGCAGGTAAAAACCACAAATTATCTCTAAGTATGGCTGAAAAGCCCGATCTTAAAGCATTACTTGACATTATAAATAATAGTTATTATATTATTAAGAATGAGGGGAAAGCACCGAAAGCTGAACCGACAAGCCAAAACAACAACCAACAAAAAGTCAAAGGGGGAAACGCCATGACACAATCAACAATTCAGTATTCTGTAAACGTTCCGAAATTCAAAGCAAGCCTGTTGAAAAACGGCTGGACTGAGAAAAAAGGAGTATTCACTTCAAAGAGCGATATCAATATCGCTTTCACCGCAAAACAGGTCAGAGTTAACAAGGATGGAGTTAATCAAACAATCACTCTTTCAACATGCACCGACGCCGCATTGGTAGCAGTTATCAAGTCACTTGACGCTGGTACTCAGAAAGTACACACTCCGATTGAAGGATTGACTGTACCTGTTCAGGCAGCACCGCCGAAAGCAGACAAGGCGCAAGCTGAACGTGAACAAACCCGGAAACCGCCGGAAAAAAGTACGGCGAAGGTCAAGAAAAATGCAGACGGTAACGATATTGTTGATGCACCGCCAGCACCGAAAGCACCTCCTGTTAAACCGGCAAACCCGAATGCTGATGGTAGTCACCCGATTTTCGATCAATTGGCAGTCGCAGTTACCACTACTGACAAGGTAGAAGGTGAGCTTATCTCCATTTGGCAGCCACTTGCAGACAAGTATAATTTCAGCGTATCCGGGCTTATCGCTGAGTTGCATAAAGAGGGCATGTGGCCGGATAAGAAGAACAAAGACGGTATCCCATTTGAAGTCGATGGATTTACGGTACCCGCTGGATACAAGGGCGTGTATGAAGCGGAAAAAGAGCAAGGATTGCAGGGGGCTGGATACATGGTCAATCGTGCGTCTCGGATGTTTACCAAGCTCAATCCTGAAATGAAACCTGGACAGAACAAAGGCAAAGGAGCCGTGCCTACCAACGAGTCGGAAACGCAATCTGAAAAGGACGTGAACAAGATTTTTGTTGAAATGTCCCGCCTTGCTAAAAAACTCAGTAAAGAGAACTTGAAAGCATGGCTTAACGCGGATATGTCGGTGCTGCCTATTCTGAATGAAATGCTTGAACCTGCAATGGCTGAGAATGAAGTCGAAGACTTGTTAGACGGGCTTGCATAATCAGTAAGTAAAGCTTTATAAGTAGTTCGAAAAATCCCGGTTGACGTAATTACAATCGGGATTTTTTCATAGTGTTTATAAGGCGAACAGGGTAAATTACCTGTTTTTTAAAATGTTAAGGGCATATATGGGGGAATGGCTATGGCTGATACAAACGATTTTTCAAGGTCCGTGCATTTATTTCTTGACGATTCTATTTTATCTAAAGAAGCGCAGTACGCCATAGGTAGATTATCAGTTTTGGCGGGTAGTAAATATCCTATTGTACGAATATTTAACGAGGGTAAGACTGACTTTGTAGCTACTTATCATGATATTAATGGAAGATTAATTTATACAATAGGTGCTGTTTTAAGAGACAATGGCGAGTATTCTTTCCATAGCTAAAATCAACTACCTATGTAGTCAAAAGGAGAATAACTATGAAAAAGTTAAATAACAGATGGATTGACGATAATAATAACTCGTGGAGCTGCAATACTAACACGAAAAAACAAGCTGAAGAAAAGAGTAAAAGTCTTTCCGGCTGTTCCGACTGTTCCGACTGTTCCAGCTGTTTCAACTGTTTCCACTGTTCCCGCTGTTCCGACTGTTTCTACTGTTCCGACTGTTCCGACTGTTCCAGCTGTTTCAACTGTTCCCACTGTTCCGACTGTTCCGACTGTTCCGGCTGTTCCAGCTGTTTCAACTGTTCCCGCTGTTTAGACTGTTCCCGCTGTTCCCGCTGTTCCCGCTGTTCCCGCTGTTCCCGCTGTTCCAGCTGTTCCAGCTGTTCCGGCTGTTTAGACTGTTTAGACTGTTCCCACTTTAAGCATAATCCTTTTAGAATTTTCTTTCAGAATATCGGAAGTAGAAAATCTGAGATAAAAGTGTACTGGGATTGTTTCGGCGATACTCAGATTATCTGTGGCTGTTTTAACGGTAACATTTATCAGTTTTTAGAAGCTGTAAATAAAACGCATGGAGAAAACGAGTATGGAGTAAGATACAATGCTCTTATAGATCAAGTATTTCAACTTATGGAGATATGACTATGATATGCAAATATCAAGATGCAGTCGGCTACACTTGTAAAGGTGACAGAGACGCAATGGCACAATGTAGATTATGCACTTGCTATCTGTTTGGGCCGAGTGGAAAGCCCAATCGAAAATTAAGAGCTATAATTTTACTAGCTTGCATATTACTCGCATGCTTCTTCTATTCACAATCTGAACAGATTTACAAAGTCGATTGCGTAGGATATGGCGTCTTCTATCAGTCTCGCGTACCATTCACAGAAGAACAAGAGCAATCGCTTTGCCAATAATCTCAACGCCTCGAAAACACCCCATATATTTGATGCTAAACTTGATATATACTAACAGTCATGTTATATTAAGATCATTGAATATATGGGGCATATATGGCGTCATTCGTGGCATTTAAACGAATGATCCGTTATCAAAATTTGAGGACCGGTTAACTACCTTGTAGTTGAAAACTTAGGAGGACATTTTATGCTAACTATAATAGCACATTTCGATAACTTGAATGAACTGAACCACGCTATAAAATTATTTGATCTGGAAGTGCAAGACGATCATAAAACTATCAAAGCACGCGACGGTTTTAAGTCTTGCCACATTGAGAATCGCACGCTAAACATACAAATCGATGTTACGAAAGAGCTTAATTACAATTGGGCAAAACAAGCTATTAGTCATTTACCTGAAAAACAGAAAGAGCAATGCCGATCTGCTGCCTATAAGATTGTTGAAAACGGAGGATTAAAAGGCAATATATCTGACGCCTGGCGGTCCTTAAATTATACGTTAAGAGATATCCCGGAAATGTTTGTATAACGCCACTAAAACCACTAAAAACAGGAGAAACACTATGATACCTAAAATCACTCATGCTGAATTGCCATCTTTCATTGACCTTGCTGTACGCACAAGGGAAAATCTGCTTATCGTCGGTAAGCCTGGAATCGGGAAGACGGTCGGCGTTAATATGTTCGCCGATGATAATAATTTTCATGTTGAATTATCCCATCCGGCTATTGAAGACCCTACTGAACGTTCTGGATACCCTGCGAAGGCTACGCGGATCGTAGGTGACGAGCTTGATGTTATGCTAGGTAACGCTCCTGTACAGCAAGAATACGCTACACATTTGCCATTCGGACAGCAGCTACGCCTTATGGAAGCAACTGAACCTACTCTGTGGTTCCTTGACGACTTCGGGCAAGCTCCAGCATCTGTACAAGCAGGATATATGCAATTTCTAGGATCGCGTCAGTTAGGTGAAAGAAAAATACCGGACTGTATACATATCATTGCGGCCACCAATAGCCGGGAAGATAAAGCTGGAGTCAAAGGTCTGCTTGAACCTGTGAAATCACGTTTCGGTATTATTGTTGAGCTGGTAGCTGATCTGGATAGCTTTCGCGACTACTGGTACAAAAAACAACTACCTCATGTAGTCATAGATTATTTGAACTATGATACGCAAGCCCTGCATGACTGGAATCCAAACATAGGAATGGAGAACAGTCCTTGTCCGCGTTTATGGGAAAAGCTCGGTAAGTTCTTGGTTGCAATGAAAGGAGCGGACGACATTTTTGTTCGAAAAGTATGTGAGTCTACCATCGGAGAAGGCTATGGGAAAAAGTTCAATGCCTTCTGTAAGATGTATCTGAGGCTTCCTCGGTATGAAGAGATTATAGCAGACCCAGAAGGATTCGAGATAAACCATACCGCAGACGTTAGGTACGCTATAATGGGTATGATGGCAAACAGGGCTAAAGTAAAAGACTTGCCGAAGGTATTTCAAGTTGTTAAGAAGTTCGCCAAAGAATATCAGATTATTTTTATGCGGACCATATCGGCTATGAACAACGACTTGATAAAAAGTCGGGAAGCCCGGACATGGTGCGCGGAGAATGCAGATATCTACTTGTCAGCATTGAAGAATAAAACAAGTTCATTCTGAGGTGAAGCTATGGACTTTAAAATTGATGATATAAGAGCAATGCTGGCTATCAAGATGCCGCTGTTCATAAAGTTCTTGGTGGATACTCCGTTTGTAGCTGACGAAAATGTTAAAACGTTATCTACTGACGGAACAGATGTAAAATACAATCCTGCATTTATTCGGGCTGTTAGGTCGAGAGACGATCAGGTGTTCTACTTTGCTCATGAGTTAGGACATATATTCCTCGGCCATCATGTAAGATATCATGAAGATTGGGACAACGACAATCAACAAGTAGCGGCGGACATAGCTGTTAATTCTATATTGCTGCACTCTGATTTTCAGTTGCCAGCTAATGCTCTTTATGAGCATAAATGGTCTACTTGGTCATTTGAAGAGATATACAAGGAGATCGAGACTCAGAAACAACCACTCCCACCACAGAAGCAGCATAACCCAGATAAGCATGGGGAACTTGAACCTGATCCTGAGCTAGGTAACGACGATAAGGAGAATACGAAAGATCAACTACAAGGTAGTCAAAATCGAGGTAAAGGAACTTTGCTTGTAAAGCAACAAGAGCTTATTGACAAGCACCAGCAGAAGATGCAAGAGTCAATTCAGATGGCTAAAATGTCCGGCAACTTGCCCGGTGATGTCGCCGCTATTTTGGACAAACTAACAGAAGCTGAAATAAACTGGAAAGACGCCTTTGCTGAGTTTCTTATTCGTACAACTGGAATGGACGACTATACATTCTCAAGGCCAAACAAGAAATCTGATTCATGCGACGTTATTCTTCCTAGCATGTGGTCGGAACGTGGACCAATAGTTGCTTTTGCTGGTGACACTTCTCGCTCAGTATCTTTGGCTGAGATAAAGGAGATGGCTTCTGAAATAATCGGCATGGTGGAAGAAGTAGAGCCTGAAGAACTGCATGTTATGTGGTGTGGCACTAAGATTCAGTCTTATCAGTTTTTTGAAGAGGGCGAGATTCCTGATTTACAGCCTAAAGGTAGAGGTGGCACGGACTTCAAACCACCTTTCATCTATCTTGAGGAAAAGGGTATCGAGCCTGATGTACTGGTGTACATGACCGATGGAGAGTGTAGTAGTTTTCCACCGACTCCTAACTACCCTGTTCTTTGGCTCATTTGGCAGAATCACTTTAAGTTCGAGCCACCATTCGGCGAAGTATTAATCTTTAACAAGAGGTAATGACAATGGAATCAAAATTATTAAAACCAGCTTGGAAGATAGGCGACCCACCTATGCCGCAGTTTTGTAGCATCCTCGAAGACAAAAATGCAAAGATGACAGGTGAAGAGAGATACCCTGTCATCGGTAGTCTGCTTAGTCAGGATAATGCAGATTTTATTATTGGTTTATTATGTAAAGGACTTAATCCTTTCTGGGATTGTTTGCCCAAAGCTTTGTTAGTCAAGGAGCGCTTTGGTTTTGGTCATATCATGCTAGGCTCATGCCTTGTATACAACTCTGATATGTCGGCGTATTATGGATATGAGTTTTTTCCTCCGTATGAATTTCATGCTTGGTGGCAAAGAACGACTGAGGATAACTCGGTTATTATTGACATAGCACTGCCTGGAGTTATCTTGAAAGGAAATAAGGTGATAGATAGTCAAGGTCCGATTCTGTATGGGCGAGAGCCATCTATTCTCGCAGGCTATCCTCCGTTCTGGATCAAGTACAAGGCCGAAGCGGAATACGTGGATATCAAGAGCGATCAGGATTTTCCCTGTAACGAGAAAAGAACTTGACAAGTCCTTGATATTGTGGTATATTGTAATTGTCACAATAAAAAGGGGCTTATCAAATGATATCAATAACGTTGCTGAAACCTACATGGAAGGAGGCGCGTACAGCAAAGCTATTTTCTCTTGCGAATGGAAAGCCGGTATTAAAGGAGCCATATAAACTTGGTGAGAACTTCCATTATAAATCAATCGAGGTAAATAGTTTAGCAGGTTGGCATGACCTACTAGCTAAGTGCGCTGATATTCCTGTTATACGTATACCTGGAACACCGCTACCTGACATAGGCAAAGAAGTAAGAAGAAAAAAATGCAACTTCTCAGATGCTGGAACAAACCTGCTTCTGATAGACGCAGATGATTGGCCTGTGCCAGATGGCTTTTCATTAAAAACACCACAAGGCATATATGACACCGTAAAAGAGCTGTTAGTTAATCAAGTTGGCTTAACTATGCTTAAGGACGTAGCTTGTTGTGTTCTGTTGTCTAGTTCCTTTTGGAACTGGAAGCGGCTAAGGGCACATGTGTATTTTGAGTTATCTGAAAAAATAAATCTATCTGTTTTGTATGATTGGGGCCGCGCTTATAATGAGAGTAGCCCCAAATGTAAAATTGATCCGACATTGTTCCTCCAAGTGCAGCCGGACTTTATATCTAGGAGAGAGTGCCAGGGATTTATCGACCCACTTCCTGACTCTCTCCGGCTTACTTTGCATTGTGACAACCTTGCCCCCACTATAAACAAGGCTGTCTTGGAGGGGCATATGCAGTCGGTGATATCAATGTCGAGTGCATATGCTCAAGCTATTTCAACTACAGGAGTAGTTAAAAACTCTGACAAGTTAAACACAACTTGGGAAGAAACACTGAAGCTGTGCGGTACAGCTCAACATGGTATTAACGAGCCAGCATATAGGGCTTGCGCTCAACTCGTCCAAGAAGTCGGCAACAACGTAGTCCAACAAAATATTAATTACTACGTCGAGAAGATATTCACGTTAGTATGGTCATCTGTTAATGAACATG